>Ga0126381_100000302_pt1 | contig 54746 bp, 45 predicted proteins | sample PanSoiMetPlot_28_FD_96465 | JGI IMG/M metagenome (GOLD analysis project Ga0126381, IMG submission 96465) | Tropical forest soil microbial communities from Panama - MetaG Plot_28 | ecosystem: Environmental > Terrestrial > Soil > Tropical forest > Bulk soil | place: Panama | collected 2016-02-17 | reverse complement strand
CCTATGGCTTGTAGTCGGCCGCCACTCCACCATGCCGCTGCTAATGTGATGACGTAGGTCGCCGAGTAAATCGGATACAGAGCCACTCCTGGCAGTAGGATTTGCTGTGGTCTTAGGGAAGGTGAATTTCACACTGTTTTTAGTCCAGACACAGGCAGCTAAAGAGTCGGAATTTGGGATAACTCGGTGGAACCTTCGGAAGCAACCGGAAGATTGACATCTCGGGCTAGAGTCTGGAAAATTCTTTTCTGCGGATCTGAAACCGCAAGGATTATTATTCTATTTTGATAAGGCTAATCAAACGGACAGAAGTCGGCGATTTTTTTTTAAAACTTTTACGGCCCTCAAATATCGGTGTTGGCAAACAAACAGTGCACGGCACTATCAATCACTTCGTGCGGCGGCCTTTACTCTTGACGATCAGCGCAGTCTTTTTCTGCAATTGTTGTACCAGACCGGATTCGAGGAAGCACATGGTCTCCGTAACTTTCGACTATGACTTCACCCAAAACCACGCGTGCTCGCCCACGATCGCTGTGGAATGTATATCTCAATTCAACGTTTACGACCTTCGGGCAGAGAAACCAGTCAAACTATTTTCAATTCCGGCGCCATCGGGCGCTCATACCCCGGTTCGGGATATTGTCGGCAGAAGTCAGCTGGTGACCATCGAAACGGGAAAACACGTGTTAGCCGTGAGCGCTCAGATGAGTAGTGGAGAAGAATCGAACATGCAACAGTGTACAGCCGGGACGATCTTGCCCTGAGACCGTTTCAAGCTTCACTGTGAACTGCGGGGTTCACAACCCAGGGTTGGCACGTCAGTGGGAAAGAACACGAAGAAATATTCGGGGTATTTCACGCCATGCAGCTTGCGTAAAGTCTTGCCACGACCACCGCGGATCGACCTCAAACGTGTCCGACAGCTAAGCGTCGGACCATCCTGCGACACGAAAAGATAACTGCACCTACGGAACTTCCGCCTAGGCAGAAATTTCGAGAGCTAACCGTGCCGAACTGACGTCGATGATTCTAAGGTTTTCTTGCGCAACCTTGTGCGCGGATCTGATTGGAAAGAATGCTGCTACTCGCTCTTCAACGGTGACCACCGAGGGTTCAGGCGATCTCTTAGCGTTTGACGAAGTCGTTCGAATCAGGAGTGAGCCTGAGCAAAGGGGTTGAATGATCTACTCTGAGCTATGCTAGCCTTTTATTACGATTGCGTGGCCGTTCAGATTGTGCAAGACCAGGCGGTCGCTTTTTGTCATCTGCTCGTTAACGTACCTGGTGACACCAGCACAATTGCTAAACCCATAGTCGTCATACACGACTATTCCGAGCGGAACTATCCGGCTCCAAACCCAGCTCATCACATCTTTAGCTGACTGGTATACATCCACGTCGATATGACATAGTCGAAACCGTGCGCCCGGTTCGATCAACTGAGCGGTTTCGTCGGGGAAAATTCCTTTGAGGACGCGCACGTTCGTAATGTCGACGGTTTGGAGCAAGTTCTTGACGATCTCCTGCGAAGTATCGGCGTGTTCACGACCCTTGTAATCGTTATCATGCGGACCTGCCTTAACGACGCCCTCAAAGGTATCGCACAAATAAACAGCATCATCTCTTCCGGCGAGCAAAGCTCTCTTCGCCATCAGAGCGCCAGTTCCCCCGCGCCATACGCCGACTTCCAGGATGGCACCATCCCGTTTTGCGGTCTGCTGCACAAGAGTCCAAAGCTCCCAACATCGATAGATGTCGACTAGCGTGTTGCCTTGGATCAGCTTATACGTCGAAAGAAACTCGGGATCTGAATTCCACGGGGCGTAGTTTGCTGAAGGGTAGATGCGTTCATATTCTGACGTGCTCGCCGCCGGCAAACGGGAAAGTTCCAGGCCGAATTTCCTGAGGATTTCTTTAATTAGAGTTTTCATTTTATTGCATCAGTAAACTTCGCTCAACTCCGGGTCCCTTGTCCCGCCAGACAGTCTCATTCCTCTTCGGCCAACAAAGGCTGGTAGCAGCAGGTAGATCGCAGGGTCGCAATCTTAGTGCAAAGATTTTTGGAAAGCAGCTTTGCTAGATGCCTCTTGCATGCAGAATGGGACTAAATTCGCTGAAAAGAAATATTCGAAACACTCGCGCGAGGCGAGGAAATAGAATCACTTGCGGTATGGCCAAAGGTCCGTGCAGTACTGCCGTTCGATTCGTTCCGCTTCAATGACTAATTCGTCCATGGAGGCATTCACGGCTGTGATCAGCAAATTTGACGTCCGGTTGTCCAACGGGATTGCACGCCTTCCCAGGAGTAATCCTTCGCAAAATTCTTTCGACGGTCTGTTTAGGATTCAACGCGAGATCGGCTGCCTTCTTGCCAACTTCCTTCGCCAATCGTATTCGGCTTAACGAATGCCCGATTTCTTGAAGACGCGTCCGATGATATTGCCAGAAACTTCGTTTCCGGAAATTCACGGCACTGATCGCCAAGAACCGATAGTATTCGTCAAAAAGTTCGCGTTTGCGCGCTCCTAATTCGGATGAGGTCAAATAGGAGGAACCATAGTTTGTGAGGTCGCTGAGCTTCGAAAGAAGGTTCGCATTAAAACGCTTAGAAGTAGCCGTAATTTGATGGGGATGCACTCTTTCGCAAGAAACGATCTCGTGTACGAAGCCGAAATCCACCTCCCGCAAATGTTTGTAACATGCGCTGAGGTCCGCTTCCGCGCTTTTATTCGGGAAAAAGGCATCACTGCTGCGCACGATATCCGATCTGTAAAAATTTGAAGTCGGATTGCCAAGCACGTCGAGTTTGCCTAGCAGTTGCAGGCGCCCAATCTCCCGGCCTGAAAATGCACGGACACCGTAAGGCAGCCCGTAGGTCCGGAGAAACCACCGGTCTCCACCACCGCTAACCTGATAGGATCCGATGATGCCAACCGAAGGGTTTGTTTCGCCGATTTCTACCATTCGCTCGAGACACTGCGGAAGAATCCAATCATCCCCCGAAACATCCTTACAATACTTACTATCGGGCGAGATCAAGCCGAATGCCTTGTTGTGGTTCGCAATGATATCCAAAAAATTCTCATTTGCATGGACTTTAACGCGTTTGTCCTGCAGTGCGTACTTTTCGGCTATCGCACGAGTTCCATCTGTGCTGCAATTATCAACGATCGTGTATTCCCAGTTGGTGTAGGTCTGGGCCAAGACACTTTCAATGCACTGACCGATGAATGGCGCGCAGTTATAAACGGGGGTGACAACGCTAACCAGCGGTCCGTTGAAGACACTCACTGCTGTTCCTCCTTGGAATTCTACAAGATATTAACGATACAAGGTCATCAAATCGACAATTACGTCAAACATCGAACCTCTTGTACAGCGGACAATCTTCGCTTTTGCGTGCGGAGAATTCTGGAAATGCAGACCTCAAAGCGTACTTTTTTTGGTGACTGAATCCGACATTGGGCTGAAGCAAATGCCGTTGAGCCCATGTTGCTGTAATTCCCCTTTGCACTAGAGACGCGCAAAGCAACCGAGATCATCGCAAATCCTCTGTGGTCGATGACATAAGCACCCGGCAACCCTGTCTCTCTCAAATCAAGGCATCTTCCTCGTCTCAAAGTTTATACCGACGGCGAGTGCATCGGCCGAGTTAATTGCCGGTCGTTGTTCCAGCGTAACGTATCGTCCAATTGTCCCGTACTTGGCAGATGCTTGATCTGGGTGATGCGCTTCTATTTTCGGGGCTCCGTATACGTCCTCTTGGAGAGCGATTTTGCGGTAAGAGTCTAGTTCTGCTTCACGCCCCGTGCGACGTCACACAGCAAGGGGAGATTGGGAAATAGCCAGGCATATTTGCAGAAATCAACGCGGTAGTTTCGTCTGTCCGGCTCGGCACCTTTTTCGAGCTTTACTTCGCCATTTTGGCACTGAAGATTTACTTGAAATACCTGTTAATTTTCGGAATTCGCGCCGACATTAATGTCCTGAATGTAAATCTATCGCTCGTTAGGAGAATTCGCCCGGTAGTATAGGCCCAGGTAATGAGGTTATTCAGCACCAGATCGGACCGCATCTTGGGAGAAACACCAACGCAGTGCTGCTTCGCTTAAAGACGGGGCTAAATTTGTCATCAGCGATAAGGCTGACATCCCCTCGACATAATTTCCAGGTTTGTTTTCGCATCTTCTTGTAGCAATTACGGAGCCGCTGGCGACGGTTTTCGGGATGAAAACGCATCCCTGCGCCCGGTTAGTGCCTACGCAATTTCAAAGGTTATCAAAGGAACAGAAATCTTCTCAACACCGATCAACTTCCCGGACCTAAATACTTTTGATACTTGGGCTGGTTGGCGCGGAGCGATGAGCTAATTTTCGGTCTTGGCGAACGGCCAGGGCGGTGCCGAAACGGTCGAAAAACCCGTCCGAACTCTTTGGCGAAGTAGCAAGGTCTAGCTAGGCAATTGGCCTGGGGGGTGAAAATTGAATCAGGCTCTTACTGCTCGTTCGTTACTCGCAAGTTTGTTGGTGGCGCGGGGTTATTATTTCCGTTGTCCGTCGCTTGGAAGCTGCTGAATCCGTAGAGGGCGTTATCTGCGAGAGTGCCATTCTTGTTGTACTGACCTATTCCAGGGGCGCCGTTAGTGTAGGTGCTATCATTGAAAGTTAATAGAGTTGATGGGGTCGTTGAGCCATTAGGTGTCCGCGTGAAGGTGAGGACTCCTCCGCTTCGAGATGCACACAGGGTGTCGCCTGTTCCTATAGCAGCCGGCACAGATGAATCGGCGGCGATTTGCGTGAAGCTACCGAGAGGCCCATTCCACCTGACCAGCTGGGCATACTGGTTCCCGTTGTTCTTCATGCTGTAGATAAACTCATAGCCTGTAACGTTGCCTGCCGTGATCGTCATGTTGGTGTGCAGCTCGAGTTCGTACCACGTCGAGTTGCGACTAAGGCTCGGACTCAGAAATACCACGCCACATGCAGTTTGATTCGACCCCCACGTGCCAGTCAAAGTTGCAACCGAATCGTTGCAAGCGGTCGGAGTTTGGGGACAATTGGGAGATGTGACTGTGCCAAACGCCAATCCGGAGGCAGTCTGCATATTCCCCCAGCTTGTTCCGTCGGCTGCACCGTTAAGCCACATTGCATTTTCTGAAATGGGGCTTTCGGTCCCATTAAAATTGGTTTGATAAGTTCTGGGACCCGTGGCACCGAGCAGAATCGAAAGGGGTACTATGATGAGTAACAACGACCGCGTCATTTGAACCCCTCGTTCCTTCGATGTCGGCGATAAGCCACGTAGCGCTCCCGGTGGTCAGCTTAAACTCTCTGGAAACAGCCCATCTCTAGCAGCCCAGATCTGCGATATATGATAGCCGGTTAAAATTCTATCTGCCAACTGGACTGAAGTGCAGGGTAACCACCTGTCCTTAGGTTCTATCTGGTCCTCAGCCTGATCCAGTGACTTATTGAGCCTCTAAGTGGGAACTGTCAGATCTCCTAGCTTTTCTTTAGGTTCATGAGGGCTTGCGAATCCCAGGGTCAACTTCCGGCTATAGAATGCTTCAGCATAGCCGCTCGGCGAGTTACATTCCATCCCTCGCAGACGCATGATCGAAAAGAATGTTTCGGGCTCAAACCATCGTTTTTGGCGCTGGGAGGCAAAGGACTCCATGATGTATCTTACCTTTTCACGCGCATGAGGTCCCTCGAGCGGCACGAAAAGGTTAGGACGCCCCAGGTCCCCATCGTATTTGGGAATTTCGTATTCGAGAATCAGGTGATCCCGAAAGGTGTTCCATGTAAGATCGGCCAACAAACGGTGATCTTGATGCGCATCATCGCGGTTATGGGTGAAAATGAGATCCGGGGAAATCGGTTTTAGTTCCTCGAAAGCTGATTTAATCGTGCCACCCAAGTAAGGCATGAATCCATCCTGAAACGCTTTGATCTCTGGACCCTTAATCTTTGCCGATTTCGTAAAGGAGACTGCGGACCGGCTGGCTTCTTCAGCCCTGACTCCATCGGCACTGAAAACGATCCAGTAAAAGATGCAGCCAGGGTAATGTTCGGCCAACCTAAGGACCGTACCACCGCAGCCAATCTCGATGTCATCCGCATGCGCTCCCAAGCACAGTATTTTCGGCGGCGACGCAGGATCGCAAGTTAGGCTTATGTGGCGCATGGCATCAGTCATGGCGCTACTTTCCCAACGAATACGACAGGCAATTTGTTTGTCTCAATTGTCCAGACCTATGAAGCTGAAGCTGGATCTCTCTCTTTGGACGCAGCCGCTTTCATTCCACGAAAAAGGTCCACATAGAATGTCTTCTGTCCAGCAGCAAATAGAAGCACAGAGAAATAGGAAACAAAAAGAATTACATTGCCCGTAATGAGCCTAACCAAGGCAGACATTCTCGCGCCGAAAAGAAGGGTTGCTGCGAAGGCCACGCCTGCAGCAGGAATTATTGAAACTAGAGGCCGACTTACGGTAGATACGATATCCCTGAAAGAAATCACCGTTCCGTTTATGCACCAAAGGATGCCTGGAATTAGCCATAGCATCATAGTCGTCGAATATGCGAAAGCAACGCCTTTTGGCCCGTATGAAAGGCCAAGGAGATAGCTCACAATCATCAAAGGGCCTAGCACTAGAGCGAGCTTAAGGCCTCGCCCGACCATTCCAATCGACGAGAGCAGCCATCCAAGCGGGTTGCATATCGCAAACACCAACATCGTTGGTGCGAGCAGGCGAAACAGACTCGCAGCCGCTTTCCACTTCGCCCCCAGCATCACAAGAACAGTGTCATCCGCGAACAAAGCGCAGGACACAGTTAGGGGCACTGTAAGCATCAAAACGAGCGAATAGCCCTTTAAGAAATAATTCCTTAGACGGCCCGGGTCGTCTTGGATTCGAGAAAGAGCTGAAAACGCCACGTCTCCCACGGCCGTATTAAGGTTGTCGGTAGGAATTCTAATTAATTGGTATGCACGACCATAGATCCCCAGCGCTTCCGCTCCCCAAAAGCGACCCAACAACACTTTTTCACCGTTGGAAGCGAGATACATCACCAAACCGCTCAGTGTGAGTGCCCCACCAAATCGCATCATAGAGCGAATTCCGACGCCCCGACACGGCTTTCCGGGGATCCATGCGGTCGCGAACCACAGCCCACAAGTCATAATGAGAGGAAAGCTAACAGTCGTCGTTACGAGAGCCCACACTCCGTAACCAGCCTTCGCTGCGCCTATTGCGATAGCAGTGCTCAAAACCAATGAAACCACATCGAGGAAGGCCAAGGTGGTGAAGCGCATCTGACGCTGGAGACGCACAGAATGCTGCACACCGGCTCCGTTAACGAGAAATCCGAGGGCGACTACCCACGTGACCGCCCAGAGGCGAGGCTCGTGGTAGAAACGGCTCACAGCGGGAGCGAGTGTGCCGGTAATAAGAGTAAGCGCCGCACCCACCAGCACATTTATCCAAAATAAGGTGGAAGTCTGCTCTTCCGTTACATCGGAGCGCTGGATGGCTGCTGCCGACAATCCAAAATCACGAAATAAGCTCAAAACTCCCGTAACAGCAGTTACCATTCCGAGTAGCCCGAAATCTTTGGGCTCTAGCAGCCGAGCCAAAATCATTAGGGAAACCACGCGAAGAAAAAAATTGGTCGCAAGAGCAGCCACCCTTGCGGACCCTCCCCGAATCGTTCTCTCCTTCAAATCCTTCATCGGTTTTTCATATCCACCACCATGTGTCTGTCCACCGCCCGACCCTGTATTACCCCTTCCCTAACTTCTCTTTGCGCCTTCCTCGGCTTTAGGGCTGTGAATTCAGCGTCCAGTTATTGCAGCTTCGCGATTTTCGACTGGCGGTATGTTTCGACAATTCCCGCAGCCGCCGCCCACGTGTTTACCTTTGAAGAGAATCGCCGTGAGGGCTCGAAGGTGAATATCCATCGGAGAGTCCACATTGCGAGCCTTCGAAACAAATAGAGGGGAATTCCGTTCACGAACCACTTTGTACCTAATGGGACCCCTAACTCACGAATTTCTGCACGCGCCTTGTCAAACCACCAAGCAAGAAAATATCGTTTCTCTACCCGGCTAGCCGGAATCGCATGGTAGGCGATAGCGGACGGCTCATACCGCACCCGTTCTCCTGCCGAAAGCACTCGCCTGCCAAACTCGGTGTCCTCGCTCCTGATCTCGCTACCGGGGCGCGGACCTAAGTCAGTTCGAAAGCCACCGTACTTCACAAGTGCTTCCCGTCGAAAAGCCATGTTATTGCCGAATGGGGGCTCAGCAAGGTCACATGCCTCGAGACCACGGTCGAATAGGGCAAGGGGGCCCAATGCATGCAGGCCGTCGAGCCTCAACCACCGCGGAGCCGAGAAACTCGTTTCCGGAAGAGTCCTACCACCCGCGCCTACCCACCGGCCGCTGTCTAAAGACGCAGTTAGATTCCGAAGCCATGTCGGCTCAACAGTTACATCGTCATCTGTGAAAGCCAAGATGTCGCCCTGCGCATCCAAAATCCCGGCGTTCAGGGCATACGACTTGCCCTGCCTTGGCTCGAACAGATAGCGGAAGCGGCCAGGGTGTGTTTGGCAGAAGTCCTCCACTATTTCCCGCGTCTGGTCCTTCGAGTTATTGTCCACCACCAAGATCTCCCATTTCACCTTGTCAGGCAAACTTGAGGCAGCAATACTGCTCAAGGTCTTGCGCAAGCTGTGGCAGCGATCATAGGTGCACAGAATCACCGTGATATTCATCTTTCGATAATCCTAGTTCTTGGTGCGGTAATATTGTGCATGAACTTGTCTTGTGCCGATGCCCATAGCCGATATTTTTTTGCCGCAAGACCCGGATTGAGAAATAACCCTAATGCCACCAAGAAACCGGTTTTCACTAGCTTTGCGAAACTAAATCGGAGGCCTATTTCCTGCAGCGCGGCGTCTTGCCGCGACCAAAGTTCTTTGCCCAACAATTTCTCGGGGATGAGGTGGACAAACACACGGTAGTGCGTGTCCTTCTTCGCGTATTCTTCAGCGACATGATTGTGACCTGTATCTGGAGGGAATCGTTAAAGGATACGTCTGATCGAACGCACCGCCAGAGCGGTTAGTGGTCTTTTTTATAATCAGCGTCGTCGAGCTTACTACCAAGTTCAGAAACAACCATACTGATGAGAGCGAGCTTGAAAGATCACCTGGTCTTTTGCGTGAGAATCAGGCCGGACTGATCAAAGGTAGTGGTGTCTTGATCAGGCCGAACTCGCTCAAGCCAAATCTCGCGCCAGTAAGGATACATTTCCTTGGGGCAGAAAAGGCGGCAAGAGCTGTATCTCGCCTGACAAACTACTGATTCCAATACTATGCAAGGGTTTTTCATGTACACCATTTTTTGCGTTTGTTCGCCAATGATTTTCGTCACGCGGTCGCGAACTTTGAAGGTTTTTCCGCAGTAGGGTACCAACTCCGCGTCCCAGCGCATTCCGCGATTTTGACTAGAAGAGTCGATGGTCTTAAGGATCTCTTCGTGCGATTTAATGCGCACGAGCTCTCCAGGCTGGAGGTTCAAAGTTTGAGTGGGAGTTGGTTGACCCTCGGGAATGACGCCCGCATTCCTGGGAAAGAGGGAACCGCCGAAGAGGGGAACGACCCGGTCATATAGCCAGCGCATCGGGCGCCCGACACCAATGCCTGCTTCACTGATGCTATAGTACACATAGAATATCAGGCTGCTGATAATGCGACCCAGGCTGACATTGCCGGAGAGATAGTCTTCCAGATACTGGCGCGGATCCCACCACGCAAGGGGAGTGGTTGCGTAGGGGATTTGAGTCATCTGACAGATATATTTTGGAGCTTCGCCGTCTGCCGCGGGCGCCTTCACGCGGGCACGGATGTCGTTTTCGGTGCAATTCGCGGACGGCTTTCCGTTGCCTCCACCGTTCGTACCGAAAGGAATTTCCGGGACTGCTGATTCTCCGGGTTCGCCGACAGGCTTCAGCCAATCTTCTTTCCAGTAGAGGAGGCAGGAAGCCTGGCAGCCGTCGTGACCGCTACCGTCACAACGCGTCTCGAGATGGACTGTGCGGAGTAGCCGGCGCGTGTGAAAAGGATAAGGCGTGCTGTAGTCGCAAGTCTTGTGGGCGCTTTTTAAGACTCGAAATCTTTTTCCAACGAACGCAAACATCTCCGGCATGAAGGGCATTCCTTCGAGTTGCCCATCGCGGTCGAGAGTTCGAAGAATTTCTTCCTGGCTGCGAACCTCTACCCACTGCCCAACCTTCAGCGATTTCCTGGATGTCATAATGTTCGTTTGGTTAGTCTTTCATTGCCGGCCCCACCGGCTTTCAGCTCTGGGCCCCAACGCCTACACGCCAACGCAAATCGGCGTCGAGGACGCCTTTGCTGATGAGCTGCTGTATATGGGAAATGCGCATGTAACGCGGCCCTTCGAATTCTTCGAGCCGCAAGCCAACCCGCCGAACCGCTTCATATAACTCCAGCGCTCCTTTTCGCGCGGTCCACTGGGGTTTGAAATTAGGCAATGTTCGGGCGATCTTGCTGAAGTCGACGCGATAACAGCGCTTGTCTGGCCCGCCATCCTTTGCGTATTCGATTTTGCAGTTCGGGACAGTCTCGTTAACGACGTCCGCCAAATCGCGGATTTGATAGTTTTCCTGCGTGCTGCCCACGTTGAACGCTTCGCAATGAATCAGATTCCTGGGGGCGTTCAATATGGCGATGAAAGCGCGGCAGATGTCTTCGATGTGCACAATTGGCCGCCAAGGGGTGCCGTCGCTTTTGATGTGGATGTGCCCTGTGGTGGCGGCCCAAGCGACGAGGTTGTTGAGCACCAGATCAAATCTCAATCGCGGTGATACCCCATAAGCGGTGGCGTTCCGGAGGAAGGTAGGGCTGAAACTGGAATCCGCCAGTTTGGCAACATCCTGCTCTACGAGAACCTTTGAACGGCCGTACGGCGTGACGGGCCGCAGCTCCGCTTCCTCGTTCAAGAGATCTTCTGTTCCGGCTGCGCCGTATGTGCTGCAAGAGGATGAGAACAAGAAACGCTGAGCGGCGTTCTCTTTGGCCAATCTTGCGAGCCGTACGGACGCAAGATGATTGATTTCGTACGTCAGCCCGGGATTCAGATCGCCCAACGGGTCATTCGATAGCGCGGCGAGGTGAATCACCGCACCGAACCCCGCAAGATCCGACGATTCGAGATCGCGAAGATCTTTTCGTTTGCTTGGCGCCCCACACGACCAATCTCCAAATGTCGAGTCCTCGAACCAGTCGCAATCGAGTCCAACGACACGATGCCCTTCCCGCAACAGCCTCGGCACCAGCACGGCCCCGATATAGCCCTTGTCACCGGTAACCAGAATATTCATTTTAGAAAAGCTCCTCGACTGCTGAAATGTTTCTCAGACCAGCGTGCACGCCGAAACAGCGCGCATGGGAAGGAACTACGAGAAAGGAGTCAGTTTCCTATGGTCTCGTTCGGCGGAACGGTCGCCATTCCCGGAGACTGCATCTGCTTCACGCTTCCACAATTGCCAGGGAGCAATGCCTTTGGTGTCCAAGTCATCGAGCTCCTGCTTTTCCTTGAACGTATCCATGCTTTTCCAGAATCCATCGTAGGAATACGCCATCAAGTCTTGTCTTTCGATGAGCCTCCGGAACGGCTCTTGAACGAGTTCCTCGCCTTCTTTCACGTAATCGAAGATAGAGCGCTTAAAGGCAAAATATCCGCCATTGATACGAATATCGGATTGGCCTATCGCCTTGATCTCCTGCACGAGCCCTTCATTGTCCATCGAGACATAGTGGCAACTCAGGCTTGGCCGCACACAAAGGAATGCCGCTGTCTTGTTTTGGCGGTGAAAGCGTTCGATGAGGTCGGGAAGGTGAAAATCTGTCAGATTATCGCTGTAATTGGCCAGAAAAACTTCGTCTTCGCCCAAGTATTTCTCAACAGCTTTCAGCCGTTGGCCGATATTCGCTTTGGCGCCTGTGTCCACAAAAGTGATTGTCCAGTCGTGGATATCAGAGTTGAACACCTGCAATTGTTTTCCGCCATTTGAAAGCACGAAATCATTGGAAAGAAATTCAGCATAATTGACAAAGTAATTCTTGATGGTCTCGGCGCGATAACCGAGGCAAAGGATGAAATCCTTATGGCCGAAGTGAGCGTAGTATTTCATCACGTGCCACAAAATCGGCCGATCGCCGACGTGGACCATTGGTTTGGGAATGCTTTCGCCGGCCTCTCTGATCCTCATTCCTAGCCCGCCGCAGAACAGTACGACCTTCATGTTCTCACCGCCTTCCTGTCAAACTTTTCACAGCACTCAGGCAATCACGCATAGATCGTCGCTTCTGGTATCGGGACGATGAACTTCCCTCCCCATTCACGAATTTCGCCCATTTGGTGCATGATCTCGTCCTTTAGATTCCAGGGCAAAATCAAAAGGTAGTCTGGACGGGTTTCAACGATCTTGCTTGGGGCAAAAATGGGGATGTGCATGCCGGGGGTGTATCTGCCCTGCTTATAGGGATTGCGATCCACCGCGTAATCGAGGAAATCCGTTCCGATTCCGCAGTAATTCAGCAGGGTGTTGCCCTTTCCGGGAGCGCCGTAGGCAACGATCGTTTTTCGGGCCTTCTTGATTTCGATTAACTGCTGCAGGAGTTCCTGCTTAGTTTGCTTCACCATTTCGGCAAACGAACGATAACTCTCGATATGCATGAGTCCAGCCCGTTGTTCCAGTTCTCTCATCGCGATGACCCGCTGGGTGATGGGCTTGGAACTATCTTCCTGATGTCGGCCGAAAATGCGCAGCGAACCGCCGTGGGTGGCTAATTCTTCGACATCGAAGAGCACCAGTCCGAAGGCCGCAAAGATTTTCTCTGCGGTGAGGAAGGAAAAGTACGAGAAATGTTCATGGTAGATTGTGTCGAATTGCTTGCTCTCCATCAGCCGGAGCAGGTGCGGGAATTCCAGAGTCAGCACGCCATTGGGTTTTAGCAGAATCTTCATGCCGGCGACAAAATCACAGAGGTCCGGCACCTGGGCCAAAACATTGTTGCCGGCAAGCAAGTCGGCTTGTTTCCCGTCACGAGCGAGTTCCGTTGCCAGGCGGGTCCCAAAAAATTGGGTGAGGGTCGGGACTCCGCGGTCGATAGCGACCTTGGCGACATTTGTGGCAGGCTCGATTCCCAACACAGGAATTTTCTTCTCAACGAAATACTGCAAGAGATACCCGTCGTTGCTGGCAACCTCGACGACGAGACTCTGTGCGTTGAGCCCAAAACGTTCGGTCATCTGGCCGGTGTAGTTGCGGCAATGTTCCAACCAGCTGTCAGAGAATGAAGAAAAGTAAGCGTACTCGACAAATATATTCTCCGGGTTAACGTATTCCTGGAGTTGGACAAGGAAACAACGATCGCAGACAAAAACGTGCAATGGATAGAATGCTTCCATTTGATTCAATTGGTCTTGCCTCAAGTAACTTTCGCACAGAGGCGACATCCCCAAATCCACAAAGGTGTGGCGCAATTCTGTCTTGCAGAATCGACAGGTGGTTAGATTGTTTGTCATGCTGATCCCAAGAAGTGTTTTTCGGCGATACCGTTTCTTTTAGCTGCTTTTTTTCTCGAGTGTGCGCTCGATCGTTTTTTGAGCGGCATTTTCTCCGCTAATGAACGCCTCGTCTGTCCAGATATATAGCCAATCACCGTAGCGCCCGCAGTAAGCAACGCCAACATCATCGAGATATCCGTGCACAGTTGCCAATGCGTCCGCTCGCTCCAAGTCGAAGATGATCTGGGCGTAGCGGCTCACGTGGACATTGGTGTGCAGAATCTGATCATCTTCGCGCAGAACACCGGTACGTTTAAGGTCCGCTATCACAGGGGCGACATGATCCTTGGGAAATCCCTGGAGGGGACGGTATTTCTGTGAGTAGTAAACCTCCGCTTGGATGCTTCCGCAGCCCTTGGGAACAACGTGCGGAGAAAACATGTGGGGAAAGCTTAGGCGCGTGAAACATACGTCGCGGTCATAAAAATAGGTCCACTGCCCCTCAGAGAGGTCCGTGCGGTTGACTCCAAGGTTGATCATCACACAACTCGTGTACGCGAGCTTCTTGGCAGCCTCGATCACATCCGGCGGTGCGCCAACGATCATCGGAATCAATTCCGTCAGGGGTACAGACGAAACAACGGCATCATAGCCTGCGACATCTCCATTCGAAAAATGGAGCTCCCGCTTCTTGGGATCGAGCCGCTTCAGCTCATGATTCAGCCTTATCTCCGTTATCTTTGGAAGCATGTTCAGATAGGATGCGAAACCATTATAGGAAGGATAGCGGACGTGGCTTACGTAATGAACGTCGGGCGTGTCCGCGGAGAGTGCTCCTAACAGCACTTCCTCCAGCTTCGGCCGGTACAGGCGTGGTCCAAGCCAATCCGTGCTCATGTTGTCCGCGGTCGTAGTGTGATACTTAAACCCGTATTCCATTGGGAAAATCTCGGCAAAGGTCTTGCCATAGCTGGCGTTCAGCCATTCCGCGTAATTGCGAATAGGTCTTTCTGGCTCGTTTTGAGCTTGGACGAAATCGCGGATGGCATTAACCACGAGTTCTGTTGGTAGGCCGTAGAGATTGCATATTGCCGGATGCTTGATCCAACGCCCTTTCCAGTAATTGTTGGGGCGTGAGCGAATCACTTCATACTTCTGGTCTCCGCTGTCTGCCAAAAGCTTCTGAACGCGTTCATGCTTAGTGAACGAGACGTGCGGGCCTTCGTCAAAGATGTAACCGCCATCGTGCCCAAACGAAGCGGTGTGGCCTCCGTGGTAGCTATTCTTATCGTAGACCACCGATGGAATACCTTCTTGATGGAGCCGATACGCGGCTCCGAAACCTGCCATGCCTGAACCCAAAATCGCAATTTTCTCCATACCACCCTTCCATCCCTTCTGATTTTTAAACTCTAACCAGCAATAACTTGATAGCTCTCTGGCGAACGCGCCATTTCAGTGCGATACCAATTTACCGTGTTCTCCAAACCTTCCCGCAGTGAGACGCGGGGTTTCCAACCAGTTCTGGCGAATGTTTCGTCGACTTTGGCGATTCGGGTTGGCTCGAGCGGCCTGTCGGGCAGAGCGCCAAACTGCGCGTTAACGTCACCGTTTGCAGTTCGGATCAGTTCCTGCACGATGTCCCGGATTGAAATCAGTGAACCAGACCCAATATCCAGAGTGGCGCCTTCTAGTTGAGGAGTCTGCGCCAGAGCCAGAAAACCGTCAACAACGTCGGAGACATATATCCAGTCAACGAGACGTTGGCCGCTGGTGATGTTGGGCGTTCTGCCTTGAAGCAACGAGAGCGTAACGTAGGGAACTAGTTTCGTTAAGTCCTTCTGGCCGGGCCCGTAGACCATGAAAACGCGAGCGATGAGAACGGGAACCTTGTAGAGAGCATGAAACATGCGCGCATAACCGGTGCTGGCCCACTTTGCAGCGGCATAAGGTGCTGAGGGGAAGGCCTCTCCATTCTTAACTTCGGGCTCGGCTAAGGACCCGGTCAATATGACGCGGCGGCAACCCAATTCGGCAGCCAGGATCAGCATGTTGATGGTGCTCTGCAAATTGCTCTGAAACGTGGGTAGAACGTGCTCGATGTCGGGCGCACCTTTGACGTGACTTGCCAGATGAAACATGACCTCGGGCTTCGCCTCGCGGCCGATTTTTCGAACCGCCGCCAGATCCGCGAGGTCAGCTTGCCGCCACCGAGGACCGTCGACGTCTGTCGGCCGTTTGGACCTGTAGACGGCGTGTACTTCCGCGTCCTCCTGAGACAAACGGCGGCACAAATGGGAGCCAATAAATCCATTTGCGCCAGTGACGAGAATCTTTTGTCCCCTGAACGAGCTTTCCATCGTGTCCTGTCGTTGGTAGAGCTAGTTTCCCAGTTCTGGCGTCATTAGTAAGCCAAGGGAATCCGGCCGATAGCGAGTTGTGCAACACTCGTTGTCTGGAAAAGACGTGGAAAAAATATTTGGAAAAAGGGCATTGGTTAGCGGGCGATTGGCACAGGTGGCGCCGGCAGCGAATGTGGCCATTTGGCAGCTTGTTCATTCCAGAGCCTGTCGGAGATCCGATCACAAGGTAGCAAGACATCCCGGAAGGAAATCACCTGATCCTTCCCAAGATCGCGTGTCAGCACGCAACCCTCTGAAAGCCCGATGGGCAGAGCGGCGATCTCGCGAGCTATCGGGGCGTTTTCGATCAGGCCGTAGGTGCAAAAACCGCCTATGCCATCCAGGTGCTCGCCCGCTTTGAGATTTCGCTTCGCAACGGTTACCACCTCGCAGACAGGACCTGCCATGGGAGCAATCGTTGCGTCTCGATCGATGAAGGCGCGGCCAATCGTAGATGCGATTTGAACGTGCGGCAGGTGGTACGGAGTATAGAAGACGTAGAATGGTCCGTCGCCAAGCTTGAAGTACGCCAGTTGCGCCTGCTTAAGCGCAGAACCCTCATAGACAATCACGAAGGCACCCGTGTACGGCGCAGCGCCAAGCGCATAGTCGACCAGTCCTGTCTTCAGCATTTGATCGGCGGGCAGCAGTTGAGCCATTTCCTGAACGTTCTCACATGCTGGCCCGTACATGCCCCGACGACCAGCGTGGAACCCGGTGGCATTTGCAAGAACTGTTGTTTCCATCGAGAGTTTTGTGGCATCTGCAAACGAAGCAGTCTTCTTCGGGTTCAATCCATATCTCTCGGCGAACGCACGTTGCGTTTCTGGCGTGCGGTAATGGTCGACCATACCCTTCAGGTTGCCGGCGGCGACTGGTCGAAGTCCGACTGAGCGGAGATAGCGAACTAGAGTCATGGCTACTCCCGGCTCATCTCCGTCGGTATGGGTTAGCACGACCCCTGCTAGATCCGCCTTCGCTTTTAAAATCGGACCCAGCAATGAATCGAGTTCCGCGTTGACCAACACCACGTGTTTTCCGTGCTTAAACGCTGCAAGACATGTCTCGGCTGCGAAGTCGATTGTTCCGGTTACTTCTATGATTACGTCAATGGCATCGCAAGCAGTCAGAATCGACGGGTCATCTGTGAGCACCGGGTTCCCTGCGGCGATTGCCTTCTCCGCTTCGATGCAAGAAGGCGAACGGCGCCATCCGGCAATTCCTGCTTGGGAAAAAGCCTCTTCACCGTGTTCCAAAGTGCGGTTCGCGATTCCAACCAGGCGAATTCCGGGAACCGGAGAGCCAAGTTGCAGCGCAATTGCCCGGCCCTCTGCTCCGGCGCCAACCATGCCGACACGAATTGGCTGGCGTTTGGACTCTCTTTCAAGAAGGACAGTATCGATCATAAGCTAAACGGCGACACCATCGCGCTTTTCAGATCTTTCAAGCGCAAGGAAGACAGGGAAGAGTAAGAGCAAGGACAAAAGGAAAAACACAAAACCCCCGTCGCGATGAAGGCTGCCCGTCAGGAAGCGTGGATCGACATAGAGGCTAAGCAACGTCAGCGTTACGATTCGAATTCCGTTCTTGATTATGGACAGTGGAAGCACTAACAGAATGAAAACAGCAATCTTCCATGGCGTCCGGAGGTACAAGTGTGCGGCGAGCAAGCAGGTGATCAGCAACGCGAGGCTCGATCGAATGCCACTGCATTCAGCCGCAACCTCGATGCTAATGCCCGGCACGGAGATTACAAAGCCTTGTTTCAGCGCGGGCACGCCGGCCAGGTTAAAGAGCAGGTAAGAAATCTCAGTTGAGCCACGCTGCAACAGCTCTACCGTCCAATCAAGGAACCGTTCAGGCAGGGGTACCATCAGCAACAGGAATAAAAGCGGAAACGCCGCCATGCGAACTGCCGCAAGGCCATAGGCAGATAAAAATCCACCCACCCAAATCAGAAGAACTGCCAGTGCGCATACGGGAAGCGAACCACTCCCTTCCGATAACATCGGGCCATGATTGCCCGTCCAGTAAAGAATAACTCCCAGGAGAATAACCCCCATGCCGGAAATCATCGACGGCCGTATCGAGGCGAATATCTGCTGGCGCTCTCGGTAAATCAGGAAAACACTCACGAGAGGTATTAGAACGATATGAGATCCGGATGGGTTGTGGAGCGAGTAGGCAAGCCACGTGCTGAGCGTTCTCCAGAACACGATTGTCGAGACGATGATCAATGCTCCAAAGGTGAAATGCGCCTTTGCGGAGCGATTGCTGTCTCTTTCTGCGATTACGGAGGTATTCATGATTGTGCTAAGTCGCGCGATTGGAGTCTAAAACGACCGCTACTTTGTCAACGAGATATTGGCGGGGGCAGAACAAGCTTGAATTAGCGAAAGCCGGCTGAAGAGCCGCTAGCCACCGCTCTCTGCCACGCTTCGGGCAGATTCATCGAGCCGCATTCTCTCGAGTAGCAACTTCAGCGAATTCGTACACGAGTTGGCCGTTCTCGAGGCTCGCATACGCCACTCGAGCTCTTTCTTTTCCTGGCCCTTCTATCTCCCACTCGTTCCCGCGCTGCACTAACTTCATCTCGCGTCTTGCTCTCCACCACAGGTCGATGTCCCTCGGAAGGGCACTCCATACTTGGCCGTCTAAAACCATTTGTCGCAGATGATCGAGCAGGGACTCGTAAACACCGCGGGCGCGACGGTCGATCAAGTAATCTGGATGGGAGATGATGCTGATAAGTCCGTGTCGTCTTTTGATCAGACCAAGTTGTTGCTTCCACAGATCGATCGAATAGTCTTTCAAAATATGGAACAACGAGAAGTCTTGTGTCGTGGTGACAGGGAGCTCAACGATGTCTCCGACAAAATAGGGCATCACGGTGCAACAGCCGCCTCGCATCGGATCCAGGTGCGCGACGTTCGGAACCGACATGTCATACGAAAATTCGAATTCATCGTACCAGTCTTGGTTCCGATACATGGATCCAGCACGAAACCCGCGAGCGCCGAATTGACGCACGTAGCTGTTGATTCGTGCTGCGCGGCGCGAAAACTCCTGGCGATCTTGGTATAAACCGCCATCATGATTCAAATCATGTATATTGAACTCAAATCCTCGGCTCCGGATCTCCTGTACGAACTGGTCAGGAACCTCATAGCGCTGCTCCGGAACAACCTCAAACGAAGCCTTGAATCCATAAGACTCATCAACGTCCATGAGTTGGGGAGTAAAATCGCGGCCCGCTAATGTCTCCACGTCATGGGTCAAAATGAGGCAACTATTTGCAGCCTCTGGCCAAAACCAAATGAACGGGATTTTTTTTACACCGCTTATTTCCATCAATAACCGCAAAAACTCTTCATGAAGATCGTCGACGGTGAAATCTACGGGCCACTGCGGGAAAGTCAAGTGTTGCCACTTGCGGAAGTAGATTCGCTGCACCGTGCGACGCACTGAAACCGGTAGAAGTCCTCTGACGAGGTAATAGAAATTACGCGCTGCGGCGCTCTCTTGGAATGCTCTACTTGCAGTCAGCCTTGGCTGATACCGCTCACGCCGCAGATTTTCGACCACCTCCACGAAGTCAAAAGGAAATGTAACCGCTTCGCCGTTAGAATGAACATCTTTTGAAGCATCGAATTGCCAAGACTCTGCTACGGATGCGGCGACGCCACACCGCGATATCCCATAGCAAACGTTATTTTTACCGAATTGGAAGAAGCCAGTATCTTGAGGCCCGCAGCTGACCTTAGTCGTCGGAAGTAGCGAATCCCCTGAAAGACGGTAGTAGTCCAAAAGGGCTTGATTCACGGTTTACCTTAAATTTGCTCTTTTTCTAGCAAAAGGATTACGTCTAATAAAGATATCGCAGTTCGTTGATTTTTCTATTGCTAGCTGCGGCCTCAATTCGCAAGAGGCAACCGCAGACGATCGCGTCATCGCACATCTCATGTTTATCGGTTGCAGCCTTCTATCCAATATGGCGATAGATCATTTTGCCCGCCATGATTCGCAATCCGTCCGGCATGGTCGAAAACACCTGTCTCGCTATCTTCAATTTCCAGCCATTCGTTAAATTGAGCGAAGCAGTGTCCGGAAATCTCCAATAGATTAAGCGTCGCGGCTGAGGGACCCAATGGTTTTTGAAGGTGAGTAAACCAATATTCTCTTCTTCGGTCCGCCCCATGTCGAATTCCGTAGCTCCGTGCGCTTTCCCCGACACGACGGCTCGCCATAGAAGCCATGGAATAGCTCCGAATTTGTTGAATCGCGCTATGGAACATCCATACTTGTAGTAGACCACGTCCCTGAATCGCAGCGTCAGAATTGAAGAGATAGGAGTCTTATCTTTATAGGCTACACGAATGTCCAAGGCGTTGCCCAGGCACTCAACCAGATTTCGAAACCATGCATACGGGGTCGGAGGAAGATGGTGTCGGCCCCGTGTTACTACAAATAAATCGAAAAACTCCTTCAATAGATCTTCGGATCGTCCGCATCGCTCAGTTAGACCGGCCGACTCCGCTCGACGAATGCGACGCTGAACCGAATCCTTGTCGAGCCTTGCTAACACCGAGTCTAGGTTCGGACGCAGGTCAAGGACATGCAGAAAATAAGCAGGCGGCACTTCTTCCGAGGCGTTCGTGTCGCCAATATTTCCGTCGACTTGACGTACTTCCAGGTATTTCCAATTTTCATGCTCCACGGTAGTTCGGAGGTATCGAATCAAGAACTCGAGGTTCGCTTCTGAATCGCAGAGGGGTTCGCAATGATCCGAAAATGGTAGAGAAACCAACCGGTTCCCTGTTAGCCAACTCTTGATGCAGCAAAATACAAGACCATTCGTCAAGGGACCCGTAGGTGGAGAGGTGGTGAAGACCGTAGGCTCATATCCGTAGGTGCGGCGAAGCGCCTCAAGCCAACCCTGGGTGTGAAAGACAGAAGAGCGGGGATGTCGCTCGACAAGAGCGGACCACCTCCGATCGTGTGTTGGGTCGAGTCGATAACAACAAAAAGAGCCAACCCGCTCTACGACACCGGTTGAGAAAGAATTGTTCACAGGGCCTTATCCAAGGAGCCGAACGGGATACCTGCAGTTTTTGGGAAATCGCCTTCGCGCTAAGAAACAACTCCGGCCAAATCGTCGGTCGAGCCTAGCCCAAGAACCTTCGCGTATACACGCATGGTCGCTTGGCCAACCGTTGTCCATGAATTTCGTCTCATGGCATAATTACGAATTTCCCGCCGATGAGTGCTCAAGTTCGAAAATAGGTCACTTGAGAAATAGGCTTCGATAGCTCTCGCCAAGTCGACTGGATCTTCAGGCCTGAATACGAACCCGGTCTCGCCCTCGACAATCTCATCTTTCAAGGAGCCAACATTCGCCGCAAGCACCGGCAGCCCGAAGCTGTATCCAAGGAATAGCACCCCGCTCTGATAGATGTATCGATAGGGCAGCGCAAGAACGTCAGCTGCTTTGAAAAAAACTTCGGTCTCCTCGTCGGAGATATACTCTTTACGGAGAAGAATTTTCCCCCTCTCCACGTCTTGCCGGATAGTCTCATAAAGCTCTGCCCAGTATTTCTCTGCGTTTTTCGTTTTTCCTGCGATGATCAATTTGTAATCGGAATGCATGGCCGCTACCTGCTGAAACGCCGAAACAAGGTACTCAAGGCCTTTGTAAGGCGCGATGTTCCCAAAAAACAGGATTGCTTTTTCTTCTTTGCGCAGCCCGAGCCGCTCTTTGGCTTGGTCTGGAGAGAGGTGCGTGTTCGGAACTGAGTTATTGATCCCGAAAGGGATTACAGTAATTTGCGATTCGTCAACTCGATATTCTCGGTTGAGCTCAAGCTTCATTTCCCTGGTATGGACGAAGATGTGGTCCGCATGCTGATATTGAAATCTCAATGTTCTCCGATTGAGAGCACTGTCCATGGTATCCCGCTTACTTGCATTCACGTTGTGAACCGTGAGGATGACCTTCTTCCCCAAGAGTTTGTAGTAGAGCATCAGCAAGGTTCGATCCAAAAGCTGAAATTTGTTATTCCAAAGAATATGAAACAGCTTCGGTTTTGCGGTGGCTGCATATCGGCACAACCGGACATAGAACAAAAAAACACGAGATATTTTCTTTGCAAGACTCGCTTCAGGCCGTTGGTCGCCTCGGAGGTTCAGAAAACTCACTCCGTGCTGACCATGAAATTCCGGACTGTCCAGATCATCGCTCCCGATCAGATCCATTACGGTGCCTCTCGCGATCAGCTCTGTTGCCAGCCCGTATGCGTATGGCCGGTCTCCGCCACCGGTGAGTAGAGTTAAGCTGATGCTTGAACCTTGCTGAGGCGCCTGAGATTTTTGGGCCATTGCGCTCATAGTTGATACACGTTTCGCGCTCTCCATTTTGAGAATCACGCCGCCACAAGCCTTTCTGCACGCGAGCGAGACGACCGGGTGGATTCTATTCCCATGCCACGCCTACAGCTTCTGGGGAATGATGACGCGCCACAGCTTCGTAGACGGTACGCATTTTTTCAGCCACATGCTTCCAGCTGAAAATGAGAGCCTTAGTCCTCGCAGCGCTGCGTCGAGACCATGCGATTTCCTTTTCATTGCAGATTCCCCCGATCAGGTCAACGATCCGGGCCACCTCTCCGCTCTCGAACAGCCAGCCACACGTATCATCAACGTAATCCGGAATTCCGCCCACCATGGTGGAAATCACCGGTATGCCGCAGGCCAAAGCCTCCAAGGCTGCATTGTTTGCCGTCGCATAGGACACGGGTAGAAGAAGAGCGTCAGACTCACGATAGAGTTGGATTAACTGTTCTTCGGGAATCTGACTATGGAAATGAACATTCGGAAGATACGCCGAACTTGAAAGACCATGCTCCAATGCGACGATATCGAACTGAACAGCCAACTCTTGAACAAAGCATTGGTAGATGATCTTATCGAGAGCCTTCCAGTCCCGCATGTGATGGCCGACCGTAATTAGCCGGAGGCCCTGACGGCGTGGCATGGGCTCGGCAGGACAGAACCGATCCGTGTCAATTCCATGGGGGATATAAATCACACGGTCTGAGCCCAGCCAGTTCCTGAAAGCCGACAACTGATCGGTCCCAACCACCACGGCTAGATCAATCCCCGAAACCAGGTGTTTCTGCGTCTCCTCGAAGCGCTGCCGCACCTTAAAAGTGGGAAGGTGAAAGGTCGCAATCAGCGGGCATGATAATTGCCGACGCCGACGCAAGAGCAAATCTAATTGCTCGTCGCCATAGAGCACATGAACGATGTCAGGGGGACTGTGCTGACTGCTTCGAAGCACAGCACGCTCTGCAAGCCAATCCTCATAGCGATAATCGAGGAGATAAGGCTTGGGATACGCGTATTGTTCCCAGAGCTTGCACTTTATGCGATGGGGTATATCCCTGCGCAAATGTCGCTGAACAACCTCTGCGCCGACAACTCGTGCAAGTTGATCGTACCCTCCCGAAGCTGTGTGATGTTGCCAGCGTTTAGCGACACATACAACGCGCAACTCGCTCATAGATTTCGAGCTATCCAATATGATTACTTGGCTAAGGAACTTAAGAATGCAAATCCGACAAATCCCTAGAGCGACCACTAATAGCGAGACTCATGCTTTCGGAGGCCCGAGGTCCGCGATTCAACCGATTACACGGACGACAGGCGCCATTACCTTTTCGCGAAACCTGATACCAAGCCTGCGCAGATAACGTCCAACGGGCCCGAACAAGAGAAGTAATAGTTTCGTCCAGACTTCAAGTATTCGCCAATCGTTCCTCAATGCGCGCGCATAGAGTGCTCTTACAGCCGCCAAATCGCCGCGCCAAAATAGGGCATCACCCATCGCCTCATAGGCTCTCGCGCGAATCCAGTTCCTTACCGGCTCACTTTTCGTGCTTCGGCAGAGCGAATCTTCGAATTCGGCAAGAGTCATGGTCGACGTCGACGATCGGTACTGCTTCGACGCAAGATGCGCCCCATATGCCTTGGCGATACCGTAGAGGCAGTACCTGGATACCTCACGCAGGCCGAACTCGTCCGCTTTCTGCTTAATCATCCAGGGAACCGCTATGTCGGCGGCAACACAACGTCTTAGGCTTTCGTGTTGCGTAAGGGTGGAAGTTATACTGAGGTGATGCAAACGGTAGCAAACCATAGGCTCTGCAAAATACCCAACGTCGAACGATAGCGCAAAGAGGCACCACAAATACCAATCTTGAGCCCAGTTAAAATCTAGTTGTTCACCAGCCCACACGGGAGCTGTCGGGAAAACCCCCATTTGCTCATAACATTCACGACGTACGATGGCAGTCGGCGCCAGAATAAGATTGCCTTCAAGAAGGCGTCTCACAAAATCGTGCCCCTTGATAATCCGATCCTTTCCGTCACTCAACTGTATTTCCGTTTCTCGTCCGTTCTCAACCTTAGCTGCAGGGCAGTAGGTGTAGCCAACCGTTGGATGTTTTTCCATTAAATTAACGTATCGTTCCAACGCATATGGCCGACGCAAGTAATCGTCAGCGGAAATGATCCACACATACTTCCCGCGGCTTAGGCTAATGCCTTTGTTAAAATTATTAACCAGTCCGAGGTTCTGTTCATTGCGTATGTGTTTTACTCGACGGTCATAAAACGATTTTGCCACCTCGGTCGTATGATCCGGGGAGCAGTCGTCCATGATTAGCAGTTCCCAGTCACCGTAGGTTTGCGAGAGTACCGAGCCAACGCATTCTGCGAGGAAATGCCCCAATTTGTAGCACGGAACGACGAAGCTAACGGTTGGGCTCTGCATTGGGAATTCGGCTCTATTCAAGTATAAGGAGTTCGCTGTAGTACAAATTATCAGGTCTTGTAATCGTGTCGAACCTGCGCCCTCCGTAGGTCGGTGTGTAAATGTAACGGATGGAATGAGTGTAAGCCCTCATGTTTTAAACTTCCCGACTTCGGGTCAGATATCGCCTGATTCTTGACCTTACCGCCAGTTTGGATTTTACTTTGCGGGCAGTCTCTTCCAACATCGGTGAGATCATTGCTTTGTATCCATTGCGGCTTATGAAATCCTCCGGATCTTTCTGCAGCCAAAGTCCGTAGGTATAGGCCGACTCGACGGCACCATTTCGAATCGAACAATCATCGCTCGTTTTTCTAAAAATTTCAGTCGGATGATCCGGTGTCCAAGAGCGGGGAGTGTTACAGCAAAAGAGTCTCTGCCAATTCTTTGGAATGTTAAAGACACCACGGAAATAATAGTCGTGAGCATTTGAGAGATAGATCGTAGCTCCGTCGGCAGCAACAGACTGGAACAGTCCTATATAGTAATCGACGTGCCTTTGGTTCATCTCCTGCATGCTTTCGATATTTATGCAGATGTCGTAATTGGATCTATTGAGCCGTTCGAAATGCCATGATGGAATGATGGCAATGTCGAGGTTCTCGAGATCAAAATCCTCGCCACCTTCGTCGTAAAAAGATTTGATGCGCGCATCGGGACAGGCAAGTGAGAGGTACTTTCGGGAGTAGTATAGGCTTGCTGGCACTGCATCGACGATGACGTATTTCAGACTGCGGCCAAAAATATTAAAAGCTGCCTCCGCAAGACGGCCGTAGCCTCCGCCCACTTCCAAGGCTAACGTCACGCTTCTTTTAGCTGAAGCGGCAAAAGCGTACAGCAGGTTCAGGTCCATGATGCTACCAAGATCGGCCTGCAGAACCGGAATGCCATCTTCATTCTTATCTATATTGGGCTGCCATAAACCCAGCGAATCGCTGCGTTCAAGAAAACGACGATACTTTAAGATTGTGGTGCGGGAGGGAGGTTCAGTTCCACCGATCCACGCTTTCATCAACGCTTTCATTTTAGAGAACTTTTCTTGATAGCCTTCCTGTGATAGCGCGAATTCCAGTGCCTTCTCTTTATCGTAGGTCTCTGGCGCGTCACTCCGGTCATCTCCCCTCAGCCAATTTGGGTCGGAAATCAGGTCCCTTCCGTTGCGCACCATATCCTCGACAAGGCGCAGATATTCCTTGTGATCAGCCTCAAGTTCTGGCACCAGCCTTTTCTTGATTCGTGTATTGCCTTGAGGCAGCATCAGGCCGGTACTCCGTCAAATGAATTCGGGTGATCTGCGGCCGTGATCATCGGCATTAGATGACTCTCATAGGGCCGGAAGGAGTGTAGCCGAAGCCGAGGAGCAGTCGCCGGATGGGACTGGGAATCTGGTCCCAGGAGACAAGCGTGACGAGCACTCGAATTGAGTAGACGCCACTCAGAAGCGTTGCCAATGTGCCGAGACAAGCGGCCCATAGGAACGGCAAAACGTAAAATCCACAGAATACCGCCGCAATTAAAGAAAGAAAAAATAGGCCCATCCGTTTGTTTGCGGTGGACCAGCGAAAACCACTGAGCCAATTCACAATTGGATACAGAAGGAGTCCCAGGAAAATATACGACCCCAAAAAGGCAATGCCGGCACCGTTCAGCCCAAGATATCTGACGCAGCCCCACGCGAGGCCCAGACTCGCCAACGCCCAACTCAGCTCAGTAGCAAAGAACAAGGCCTGCTTGCCTTTGGCAACGATAATGAAACCCATCGGCCAGGTAATCACTTGGAGGGTTGTTCCGAGACATATCCAGCGCAGGACACCCACTGCCGCAAGGAACTTGGCACTGTAGAAGAGACCGATGACTATGGGCGTAAACGTGAGGGTAGCTAGCACGCCTGGGCCCGCTAACAAGAAACCAACTTGGGTTTGCTCGTTCACCAAGCGGTTGCACACGGGATTATTGTGGGCGCTGGCCGTCAAACGGGGATAAAAATCCGCTGCCATGGCTTGAAGAATAAAACCGACGTACAACCCGCCAAGCGTCCAAGCGGATTGATAGTACCCAGTTGCTTCGAAACCGACGTTGCGGAGCAGCATGATTCGAACGGCATACGCTACTCCCATAGTCATGAAACCAGTTGCTGCAAACACAACGCCCAACTTCAACAGCTCGCTTGCCTCCCCCGCTACTTGGGAAACTGTGACCGAAGAGGTTTGGATATGTATCTTCCGGCTATACCACCACGATACCGCAAGAGACATCAGAGCAACACTTACAAGGGATGGTACGACGCCCTTGTCGCGCCAGAAGTAAACCAGCGTAACGCTAAAGATCGTCCCGAAAATTGCCCCTAACGCCTGCATCTTGGCGAGATCTGCAATGCGCCGCATTCCCTGGATTAGGGCGTTTTGACCCCAGGATACCAGTTGAAGAAAGACTGCAACGGACAGGAGGCACACGGCCATGGCTTGTTGATTGTCGCCAAAAGTCACCGTGGACACTTGTCTAGAAAACAGCACCAACAAAAGCGCGCCAAGCGCACCAAGGACGATCGATGTGCGTCGCAACACGATAGTCGTAAGCGCAATCTGCGCGGAATCACCCGAACCGACCGCCGCGGCAATCTGGCGTACACCGCTGCTATTAACACCCATTCCCGCAAGGGTTTGGGCGAGGTTGGCAATCGATCCATAAAGACCGAACAATCCATAACCGGCTGGCCCCAGCAGAATCGCCATAGCTTTGGTACGAACAATTCCGACCGCGATATTCACGACCGAGGAGCCGCCGACCAATGCCGAGGACTTCAGAATTTGACTGTGGGTCCCTTTTTCGGCTGTCACTGGCTCTTCCACCTGCGGCAGAGCTTCAGCGGTTTGTACGGGAGATTCATCCAAAACAGTCTCGGAAGACGCCCCGAGGTTGCGTTTGGCCTCCTCCTGCAAAGTTCCGCCAGCTTTGAATGGCAGGGAGTAGCTTTCGTCAGATGCCTTCAAATGAGCCGCCTCTGCTTCTGCTTTTATTTTCGTGTACCACGTCATTCTCCGAACATAACCTGTTTCAATCTTTCGCCAACCTTTCTTCCAGAAGCTCGCAGATGGCATGGCCGATCGTTATGTGCATTTCTTGAACGCGGGCGGTTGATTTGGAGGGGACGCGCAGACAAAGGTCGCAGGCAAATTGCATCTTCCCTCCGCTCTCACCGGTCAGCCCGATTACGCCCACTTTGTGCTTCCGAGCTACTTCTATCGCCCTCAGAATATTAGGGCTGTTGCCGCTTGTTGAGATAGCGAGCAGAATATCGCCCGGCCTCGCATGCGCCAACAGTTCCCTTGCAAAGACGTGCTCATATCCGTAATCGTTCCCGATGGCTGTTAACGCCGACGTGTTGCCGTGTAGCGCCATTGCCCGCAGCGGCTGACGCTCACGCTGAAAGCGGCCCGTAAGCTCAGCCGCGATATGCTGCGCGTCGGCTGCAGACCCTCCGTTCCCGGCGACGAGCAACAGCCCGCCGGCAGCCAGGGACGTGCAAATTATTTCGATGGCTCTTGAAACTCCATCAGTCAGCTTTGGGAGACTGCCGGCAACTTCCAGGTGTTCGTGCCAAATCGCCGCGATCCTTTCCATCTGTTCTTTCGTAGTCGGCAAGTTTGTGTTCCCTTTCTCAGTCTGCTTACGCGACGCCTACGGCCCTGTTCTCGCCTTTAGGGGCTCGTCGAGATTCCAACCGGAACATGGTCCTGTCCCACTGCCGGTTAACCCATGACTTCGTTTCCGGAAGTACCCTCTGCGCCCACCTCGCCGCTTTCGAACCCAAAACCGGCGTCATCCACGCGTATTTCCAGTGCAAGCCTGGTTTCTCAAGACGGCCGCCAAGTTCTTCCGCTAATGCTTGAATCTCAGCAAACATATCAGGCCGCTCCGGATAGAATTGTCTCGACCACGTCTGCAGGTATGTCAGGCAGGCCCTTCGCACGCGCTCGCTTTCCTCCAACGAGCGCAAATACTGAATGTGCAGCTTCATGGAGCGTAACAACGATGCTTTTTTCTTATCGGATGCGCCGATATAGCTGATACGGTCGGAACTGCTCACTCGATAGAATACCCTTGCTTCCGCTACGAATCGGGTCCCGTCGGACACCATCAACACACGGGAGTAATATTCGCCATCCTGATCGTAGTGTAGATTCTCGTCCCAGGGTCCCGCGGCCTCGGCCAGTTCTCGACTCACGAGCCAGGTGGCATTCTGCATGTGCAGGTTTTCCTCCATCTTTCTCAGTAGCCACTCTGCTGGCGAGAGGTCACTCCACAAAGAATTTCGAACGAACTGTGCCCGGTGGGCTCGGTAGAAAAAATGACCCCAAGGCGATGAAAGTAGAGTTCTCTTGCTGTCACCTTCGTGTAGCGCATTCAGTTGCCGTTCGATCTTGTCTGGGGTCAGCAGATCGTCCGAATCCAGCTCTTGAATGTAGTCGCCCTGGCTCTCCCGATATGCTTGGTTGACAGCAGCTGAAAGGCCCCGATTCTCTGTTGAAATTATTTTTAGTTGCCGAGACGCAAATCGCTGCGCCACTTCTTCCGTTCCATCTGTGGAGCCGTCGTTGACGACAATGATTTCCTTGCGTGGCCATGTTTGGCCAACCGCGGACTCCAGCGTGTAACTGATCCAATCTTCGGCGTTGTATGCGGGGATCAGAATCGAGACGAGCGGCTTGTTCATTCATTCACCACCATAAAGGTTGAAGTATAGTGGGCGAGTTCCACAGCCACTATAGACCTCCAACCAGTTTAGTCGCGGGCCCAACCAGGCAGAACTCGCCCCGCCGGCTTATGTGACCTGTGTATCATAGACATACAGAGAATGCTGACCGCTCGGGTAAATTGAATAGCAGCTGCTCCAAAACTGTCCCGCGGTACAGTGGACTCTGCCCGAGCTTCGGCGCAATCATGGATCGTGGGGCTGGGAATGCCAGAATTATGCCAATTTGATTGGAAGGGGCGGATAATGAGAAAACTCATGGTACTGATCTTCTTTGGTCTGGCACTCACTCCCGCGGCACGCTCTCAAGGCACTTTTACAGCCACTTCCTGCAAGCAGACTGACGTGAACGCAGTGATTCACGGGCCAACGCATACTGCGGCCAATGGGGACACCATCATCATTCCACCGGGTTCCTGTACGTGGACAGCGAACATCACCGTCCCTGCCGGAATAGGAATCACCATACAGGGAAGCGGAACACCCAATTCTAGTCCCAGCGTTACAGGTGCATCTGCTTCGTGCAGCAATACGGCTATCACCCTGACAGGTGTGACAGCATTTATAGCGAGCCCCAATTCCGGGGCTTCTACCATGCACCTGTCCTGTATGGTTCTCGACTATGGCAGCGGGCCGAGTAAAGCCTTCTCGATTTTAGGGAGCTGTACTGCCTCCGGTTGCCCCAAACTAAGAGTAGACAACATCACTTTTAGCAATTGGTCGGGTCATGCCAACAACGGAATCTCTTACGGAATAGCCGCTGTCGGCGACATGTTCGGAGTGCTCGATCACAACACCGTCAATGGAACAGCTGGGGGCGCCTATTTGCAACTGGTTGAGTTGAGCCATGCCAGTTACCAAGGCATAGGGCTCTACGGGGACAATTCTTGGGCGCAGCCGGAGGCATACGGGTCGGCTAATTTTCTGTTCATGGAGAACAACATATTCAACAGCGCCGGATGCTGCGAAAACGAAGGAAATGCCGGAGCACTGACGCATCAAGGTGGACATAGAGTTGTGGTTCGATTTAATACCTATAACCAATCAGACGGGTACAACTTTGCAATGGGCTGGCACGGCACTGAATCGAGTGGCCGACCTAGAGGCGGCAGGGCTTGGGAGTTTTATCAAAACCTGATTAACTTCCCTTCGACCTGCACTCCCTCGGGCAACTGCGCTCCCGTCGTAGCGGTGAGAAGTGGAACAGGTCTGACTTGGGGCAACACCATCGATTCTGGCACTCCAAACATTAGTGCCCAAGGCGGCGTTTTCGGACTCAACTTCTTACGCGCCTATGGAAGCGTCGGGGGCTGGCCCACGTGCGACGGAACAGCACCAGGAGATGGGAACGACCCAGCTGGCGTCCGATTTACAGGCACAGTCGCTTCCTTTTCAGGCGGCATTCTCACAGTATCGGGGGCTAGTCCTGGTTGGGCGACGAATCAATGGGTTCCTACCGGCGCTCCCTATTCATTGCACGACGTTACCCTGAGTGCATCAAAAGGACTAAGCATAGGGGCTGAAATTCTAGCCAATGGTCCTAATACAATCACTCTTAATGCTGGCGCATCATTCTTTACTCCTCCCGGCATTGGCGACACGATTCAAATAACCCGCGCCTTCTGGTGCATGGACCAAGGGGGAGGCCGAGGTGCAGGCGCACTGCTCAACAGCAACCAAACTACCCATCCCTACACCACTACGCCCACGAACGAAGTTCTCTCACCAGCCTATTTCTTCCTTAATAGTTATACCAATAGGCTCCCTTCGGGTGCGCCAGTTCAGTCAGACACAGCAAGGATTATGGCAAATAGGGACTATTACACTGAGACCGTCAATCAGACAGCACAAACCGGTGCCACAAGCCCCTTCAACGGGACATCGGGTGCGGGGCATGGAACCTTAGCTTTACGTCCGACAACTTGCATGACGGGCGTAGCCTACTGGGCTACGGACCAAGGCAACTGGAATCAGAGCGGCAGCGGAGGTCAGGGCGAACTGTATATCTGCACGGCAACAAACACTTGGACGCCTTCCTATACGCCCTTTACGTATCCGCATCCACTCATTGCCGGCGGCACTACAGGAACTGGTGCGCCTCCTAATCCACCAACGGGCCTGCAGATAACCGTTCACTAAACCGATCTACTCTCTGCACTAGGATGCACACGGGTAGCCTGACTTTGCATCAGGCGTGGCCAGAAAGCAGGTACTTCGTGGCCAGAATTAGAAAGAACAATATACCCAGGTCTCATTCCGGGTAAAAAGAGCTTCAAATACCGAAGCCTGGGTTGGCGAAAGCCGGTCCAACATCGGGCGGGCATTGGGTACGGCTTTTCACCGGGAGTAGCCAATACCTGCGGCTAAGGTCTTGGGGGGCGGAAGATCCGGCTTTGGGCCTCGCCCCATAGCCCATCGCATGATCCGGATGACAGTCGTCGCCTTCGCATCCCAAGTTAGGCGCTCCTGTGCGTGGCGCATTCCTTGTTGTCGCAACCGCTCAAGGCGGTCCCTATTTTGCGCGAGCTCGGCCAGAATCCTCTCGATTTGAGATACCACATCGTTTTCATTGGTCAGCGACACCTTATACCCAATTTCTCGATGAACAATGTCGCCGGGTCCGCCGAAGTCGGCGACCACCGGTACAACGCCGGAAGCGAGAGCCTCAAACACAACGGCTGCCCCGAAATCGCGAACCGAAGGAAACACCATCACATCCGCTAACTGTAGCCGCTGCATGGTTTCCGCATGGCTGAGAAATCCGCAAAATGACACAGTTTTCTCGATTCCAAGAGCTCTCGTGAGCTGCTCAAGCCGCTTCCGCTCTGGGCCATCGCCGACCACCGTAAAGCGAGCCAAATCGCTTCGCAAGAGAGGGGCAGCTCCGCGAAACGCGAGATCACACCCTTTGCACGGGATCAGCGCTCCGACGAAAATAAGCTCAAGTTTAGCGTTGTTCTCCCGAGTGCGCGGAGCGCTAGAACAAAGGGAGCTGCTGACACCGTTTTCCGGGAGAAAGAAAAGCTTGTCGCGATATGCGGCAAACTCGGCATAAGTTTGCGACGAACCCGCCATGATGGCTGCCGCATCTCGGTAGGTTGACCGAGCAAAAGGCAAAAGCCGATACAGGTTTCTCAGACCGGAGACCAACTGCTTTTGGTTATCCGCCTGGCTGAATCCCTTTGGGAATGGCAAACCACCATTGATCGGACCGATCACGAAGGGTATTGGACCGTTCCGCAGAAAGAAGGCGAAGGGGCTCGGCAAGACTGCGGTTATGGGCATCAGGCGCAGTACCGCATCGAACTCGCCAGCGAGAATCCGAGTCCGCATACGCCGCCAGGCAGACCATTCAAACGCAACGGCAAACGGATATCCGAAGGCCGTCAATACCTGATTGTTGTAGTTATTTCTGAAGATCCATCGCAAAGTCCAGTCATAAATACGCTCGAGTCGAGGCAGCTTGACTGCCTCGACGGCATGAAACGCCACTTGCCGGCGCCGCACGGCATCTTCGTAGGGGGATCGGATAACCAGGGTAACGTCGTGAAGCCGGGCGAGGGCTTCGGCCTGGGAATGGCTTATGAGAGGACCGCAGATCGAATCTGGGTTGCAATCAGGCGCCAAGACTAAAATACGTAACCTTTTCATTAACCTCTCCGGCTGCACCATCTCATTTATCCGATATTCAAAGATCTTGAAAGGATGCAGCACTGATGAACCTGTAACACAAAATCGTGATGCGGCGAGTCTTGGCCAACACCATGACCATCGAGCCTAATGTTGCAAAGACAAGTTCCTGAGACTGGATCGCCATATTGCCCGCCAGGGTGATCACCGCTAGTACATCCGAGTGAAATCAAGTTGCTTGTCATCGCCCGATTTTTCCAGCTATAGCACCGCCCGTAGGACCCACGGCAAGAGTACCTCCGCCGACTGGCAACGGCGGAGCCACATTGGGGAATGCAACTAGGGGCCGCGATGCTGTCGCTGCGGGGCTGGTGGCGATCCAACTCGCCTCTATGATTGAGAGAAGAAAAAAGATCCAGATTGGATTCAGCATCCGGAAGCCAGCTTCCGTCACACTGTAGATTACCGCAGTCAAGCTATAGGCCAATAATAGGCCACCAAGTACTGGTTCCCTGCGGAAAGCCTTGACCGAGCGGCGATAACCCTCGACCAATATGAGCCCAATTAAACATAGTCCCACCCAGCCCAACTCCAGATAGACCTCGATGTACCCGTCATGAGCCTCGTTCAGAGGAAGATTCGGAAACAGTACCGCAAGTCTCTGCTGTAGGTGCGGGTTCACCCAGAAGCTCTCGAATCCAGCTCCCACCACCGGGTTGGGCGCCATCGGGATAATCGCCTCCCAGATATCCATACGCGCCAGGTTCGCTTGCCGACCCAGTGCGTGAGCCATATCCGCTCGACCGCCGAGCAATATGATTAAACTGAAAGTCAGTGCGACCAACAGGACGAGCACATGCACGGCGGCGGTGTGACGCCTGATGAACCTCAGGTTCGTCGTCAACAACAGCCCAGCTCCCAATATGAAGCTCACAAGAGAAGTGGCTGAATTTGCATTTATCAATAACCATATCCCAAAGGCAAGTAGCGTTCCTTGGGCTAACAGTTGCCTGCGACGGTTGGGGGTTTCTTTGTCCGACCGCAGGAGCCCAAGAACGCGCCATAGCGTTCCCAGTGAGAGAACGAATGTAATTACCCCAAGCATATTCTTGTCAAGCGTCACGCCGGTGTTCACCTGCCCGCCGTCCCATGCTCCGTAGAACCGCCCAAGACCCGGATAATATTTGATAAACAACACGGAGAGAGGCAGCAAAATAAAACCAGTGCGAGAGAATAGGCGGCTGAGTGCGGCGACGGGTTGTTCATCCGTAACAACAATGAGAATCATCACCAGATCCCCGATTGCCTTAATCCACCGTTTCAACGCTATGCCCGGGAAATCCGACCAAATAACGCTCAAAAGACAAAATAGGAAATAGATCAGAATGGGCAGATTGACGAGGAGGAAGGGGAGTGTCCGGCGTCCCCGATGCACGAGGATGCATATACCCGTGATCAATAATATCTGGAAGAAAGCAGCATCAACAGGGCTGCCTTCAAGCTGCACATTGCTTCCGGAGGCAGGCCCGATGCCGAGCCAGACCGATAGGGGCCTCGATCCAAGTACCCATAGGTAGGCAACCGGCAGCCACAGCGCCTTAGACGTGCGGACGGAATTGTCGCGATTGAGATAGAAAAGTCCGGCGATTCCGCAGACGTAAAACAGACTCGCGAGTGAAGGACTCATTTTATTTGAATTCAGAAAAGCCGTGGACTTGGCAGGTCATTCACAATTGCGTTACAGATGCGGCCTTGTAAGGAACGTTGGTGAACATTCCAAGCAGCCAAAATCAAAGGAGCCTCAAAATCCTTGATGAGATCCACCGAGCGCCTTCTGGTAAGCAGCGAGCAAGTGCGGGACTGAATATTTCCATGCAAGATGCTCTTCGATTCTCTTCTTTCCAATTTCTCCCATTTTATTTCTTTCCTCGGGCCTGTCCAGCAACCAGACGATTTTGGCGGCGAAGTTTGCGACTCCATCATCTTTACTGGCATAAAGAGAGGCTCCTTGGGCGCTGAACCGGCCCTCCTTCGAATCAAATTGGACGATTGGCTTGCCAAGAGCCATATATTCCATAATCTTAATCATCGTCGACATATCATTCATCTCACTTGGCCGGTCTGGATTCACGCAGACATCTGCCGTAGACAGTATTTCAATCAAATCCCGATCCGAGACTCTGCCAGTGAAATCAATGGTATCCACCAAGTCCATCTGCTGAACCATCTGCCGTAGATTTTTCAGTTCGGGACCCCTGCCGACGCAGGTGAAATGAATATCGCTCCGTCCCAGGTCTTTGACATGCTTTGCCACACTGATCAGTATGTCCAGACCATCTTGAAAATTCATGTTGCCGACATATCCGACCAGGTAGCGCTTTCCATGCTTCCGCTCAGGATTTGGAGAAACAGGTTTGAAAGATTCGAGATCGGGTCCGTTTCTGACAACAAATACGCTCTCCGGACGAAGATTCCCTCGACGGATCGCCATGTCTCTATAGCTCTCGTTCGTCGCCATGACGACGTCACTGTATCGGTAGCATAGCTTTTCCAACCCGACCAAGATCTGGTATAGCCGGCCCTTTCGTCCATATTTTGAAACATACAATTCCGGATTCGCGTCGTGGTGATCAAAAATGTACCGAACTCTGAATAATCTGAAGGGTAATGCGACGAGAAAAATGTTGTCCGGAGGATTGCACCCCTGGATAACGTCAAACCCGCGCCGGAGGTAGATCCACAGTGTGTACAAGAACTCCAGAACGAAAGCGCACGCGTATTCGGAAAGATAGCCAAGAGGGGTTCTCCCCTCAATGGGCATAGGATGCCGATAGATGTGCACCCGATCGATAACTTCGTAACCTTGAGAACAGCCTTTCCGCCTGGGACATAGAACGGTTACCTCGTAGCCGTTATCGCTAAGCGAGCATGCCTCTCTCCAAACCCGAGGATCAAGTGGAACGGCCTGATTTTCAACAATAATTAGCACCCGGTTTCTTGCGGACGAAGTCCTGACCGACCACAGGTTTCCAGTCGGCTCCTCCAGGCTACGGGAAGGTTCTTGTACTTCTGTCGATCCAGCGATTTGCTGAGCCATGCGTCTACCAGCAGATGCCGTCATAGGCACGATTGTTATGGTTCCCGTCGTTCGAAATTCTCACAAAATCCACCAGACACTGACCCTTGCGCAACAGCCGGGGGACACTCTCAAATTCTTTGTCCTTGTGGCCAATCACGATCGTTTCGGCATATTGCAAGACCGCATCGATGTTGTCGACCATCAGCCTGGAAATGTGTGGAATACGATTCAGAATGAAGTCACGATTGGCTCCCACCAGGGAGGCCACTTGGACGTTCTTGTCATAGATGCGAACGTCGTAGCCCTTTCCTGCGAGCCGTTCGATGATTTCGATCATAGGACTCTCTCGCAGGTCGTCTGTGCCAGGTTTAAAGCTGAACCCCAAGATGCCAATCCGCCTGTGACCTTTGTCCGTAATCAATCGAAGGCCCCTTGCGACTTGCAATTCATTACTGGGCAGAATGGAGGTAAGGATCGGCAATTCCAGATCGTGCAATTTTGCCGAATACGCCAAAGCTCGCAGGTCTTTCGGCAAACACGAGCCCCCGAAAGCAAAGCCTGGCAACAGGTAGGCAGGAGAAATGTTGAGCTTCTTATCCATGAAGAAAATCTCCATGGCCTTATGCGCATCGACCGAGAGCGCCTTGCAGACATTCCCGATCTCGTTTGCAAATCCGATTTTTAGCGCATGCCAGCTGTTGTCGATATACTTAATCATCTCCGCCGTTTTCAGGTCGGTTCTCACCGTCGGCATACCCAGTTCTGCATAGAGAGCAGCTAGCGGTTCTCCGCTTTTGGCATCAAACTCGCCCATTACGGTCTTGGAGGGGAACTTGAAGTCTTTAACCGCCGAGCCTTCACGGAGGAACTCGGGATTATTGCAAACTCCGAAGTCCGCTCCGGCCTTTTTGCCTGAATATTCCTCCAGAACCGGAATGACGATCTTTTCCATAGTGCCTGGCAATACCGTGCTGCGGATCACCACTGTGTGTGGTTCACGATGGTTCTTCAAGGCCCGACCGATTTGCTCGCACACGTGTCGAACATGGGTCAAATCAAGGTTGCCGTTGATTTGGCTCGGCGTACCCACGCAGATGAAAGATAGTTCGGAATTCTCTATAGCTTCGGTAGTCTTGTCAGTCGCGCGGAGCCGCTCGCTTTCGATCCCTTTGGCGATGAGCTCGCCAATTTCCGATTCGATGATGGTTGATTTGCCGGCATTTATAAGGTCGACCTTAGTGGGGACCGGGTCCACTCCGATAATTTGATGTCCCTCTTGCGCAAGACAACCGGCACATACCGTGCCGACATAACCTAAACCGAAGATACTGATTCTCAAAAGCGTACTCCTTTTTTTCTAATCGCTGCGCTTACTGTTTCGAGACAGCAGCAAACAGAGGCTTCTAAAAAGCTGTGACTGTGCCCACCTGTGCATGGGCACGGAATCCCACCCCAAGAGCAGGCGGCGGCTGCGAAACGAGCCGTCTTGGTTTTGCCATACATTCATGATGTCTTCCAGAACGGTCGTTAGGTGGTTATCAAGCTTTGGGAAGCGGCCCTTCAGCAATGTCGCTAAGTTGATACATTCAGCGTAGTCGTAGAGTTCTCGCCGATACACCGTCAGGCGCGGCCGGCGGGAAAACGGCTTGGGCAGACCATCCTGATCAAATAGGTTCGCCACATAATAATTCACGCCTCGTTCGATCGCTGCGGTACACTCGGAATGGCCGGTCATCTGTTCAATCTTCACCAGAGCCTTCAGGACAAAGCAGGTGTGGAAGTGATCGATGAACAATCGCTTGCCGTCATTGGCGTAATACCAAGACCCGTCCGGATTCTGGCACTCAAGAACAAAGTTCAAGTTTCTTTCCGCCACCTTTTCAAATCTGTCGTCTGAGAAGTCTTCTGCCGCCTGCATCAACAGAAATGCCCGATACGCATTGGCGTTCACAACTCCCACCGATTGCTTCGGATCGGGTGTATAGGAGCAGGTGGATGCATTGGCGGAAGTCTCAAAATCGCGATAGTCCTCCAGCCCGTGCATCGCTACGGATTTCATGATTTGAAGCCATTCATCCTTCTTGTCAATTTGCCAGACGTTCCTGAAGGCTTCGTAAACATACGGCACGGTTGTGATGAGAGGAGTTCCTTCCTTGATAGTGCCGCGTATGCCTTCCCAATTGAACGGATATCCCCAGCAATAGTTGGCGTAACTCGGGCACCTAGTGGTTTTCAAAACTTCCAGGAAGTGGACCGCTCTGCGGTAGTGCTCCTCCTGATCGAGAACCTGAGACAAGAGTGCGAATCCCATTGCGTAGTGTGCGTCTGCGATCGGAAATCTTTGCCGCTTCCAAAATAAGGCTCGGGCCGATGGAACGAACGCCTCACAGAAGATGATAGGCGCCACAGCCATCGTGCCTAGCATCGGACGCTTATAGTAGAGAGCCTTAATATTTCTTGTCAGGTCGCTCGCATAGAAAGTCTGAAAGTCGCACGAAGTCTCGCCGTATCGGTCGAGCCAGTCGGAAAATCTGAGTACCGATTCGCGGACTCGTCCGGCCGGCAGAGCACCGGATTTCGATCTCTCAGAAACACTGGCGGCGGTTGCGGTCGGCAAGTTCATATCCTCAAGCTGCGGTTGATCGAAGATTCCGGACTAGTTGGAATCCACGAAAAGTCTGTGGGTGAGTTCCAGCGTGAGAAGTCGGTGAATTTCAGTCGTGTAGTTTCGGTTTCCCTTGATATGACCTTCTACCACCGTTCGCACTGCTTTCGGTTCTACATAAGGACGCGCAAGGGACCTCGGATCGAGCAGCATTTCTCGAACGTAGTTCGCCAGTTGGTCGCGGTACCATACTCGGAAATGGAAGACCTTGTGGCGGCCGAGCCAGATGCGCTCCAGATGCAGAGGAGCAAATAAGTGGTCCACTTGGGCAACCCATTGTGGCATACCGTAGTCGTAGGCATATTCAGCCTTGAATAGGAACTCAAGCAAGCCTCGAGTGAATACACTATTGAGCCCGCCAATTCCACGATCGGTGCGCAAATGGGCTAGAGCAGGGTTTCCTTCTCGGATCAACCGGAGCCTGGCTTCTTCATTCGCCGCTATTGTGCCGGGGGCCTTATAGATGGTTTTGACTAAATCATTGTCCAGATAAGGGGAACGCACAGCCACCTGGGTCTGTTCTAGGCCAAGTACACCGAAGTGATGCCAAGGTGACTGACGGAACGCCACAAAGGTCATCGGATGAACCTGTAAGCTTTTATTGTAGGTTTCTACCGCTTGGCGGATTTGCGGCACCAAATCTGCCCGGAACAGGCCGGCTGTTAGTTGCTCGGCTTTGAACATCACGGAGTGCAGAAGCATTTCGCTGCCGTATGTACCAACCATCCGTACCGGAGCGATCTCTCGAGCTTTTTCGCTGACGTAGAGATCCGGAGAACGGCCAAGGTCCACACACGTGTCTGTCAGATAGATGGAGCGCTCGGCGTAGTGCGCGAATCTTGATAAGAATTCAGTACCGGTCGTGATCACCTGGTGTTGGAGGTCGCAGATCTTTGCCACGCGTCGTGCGAGTTGCACATCCTGGTTGTCGCGGTACATGCTCCCGTATGTGTAACAGGGCAACGAATTCGGTTCGGCTTTGCGCCAGGCCATGATGATGCGCGTATCGAGTCCGCCCGTGAGCGAAACTCCCACCTGCTCGTTTCCGTTGAAGTAGCGCGGTAGATTCCGCACGAAAACATCACGCAGTTGCGCGAAGTAGTCCTCTGGCTTGTAAGGTTCTTCCTCTTCCCATTCGCGGGGCTCGAAATAAGCGGCCTTCTTTTCCAGCTTTCCGCCGCGGAAGTACCAGGATGAGCCTGGGGGCAGAACCTGGATGCCGGAAAAGAGAGTCCGATTCTCGAGCACACAACCGCAAACAATGAATTCTCCGATACCGCGCGGATCCGTTGCGCGCAGTTCGGGCCGCACCTTCAGGATGGCTTTCGCCTCAGCCGCAAAATAAAACGTGTCTTTCGTCTCGTGATAGTAGAGACGTTGCAGTCCGAACCGATCATTGAAAAGAATCGCCGTACCGCGCACGCGATCGGCAAGCAAGCCGTGAAACCTGCCGTTCAATCCTTTCGGGAAATCTGGCTCCTCTTCATATCGATGGACCAAGTACGACGGACCGCGAGGTTCTACTTTATGTCCGCGTCCCCGAAGGACTGAAATCAGGCCAGGCTCTGGAAATTCTTCTCCAGAAAAAACCAAGGTGATATCGCCACTCTCATTGCGCAGCGGCATTGCATCGGCAAAAGATCCGCGCCTTGCCACCCATCCGACATACACACCTTGCTCAGCGTCGATCCATGTTCCACTTGTATAAAATGGTTCATGACGAAGCGACTCCAGCATTGCAAGGAGTTCGCCTTCGGCAGCTGCCCTCGGGCGATTGGTTATCAGGCCGACGATTCCTGGCAATTCTGGATCTCCTAGAGCGATTCCGACTTCAACCGAAATTTGCGTTGGTTCCAAGCGCTGCGCAGATCGCGTAGCTTCGCTGAAACGGGTTCGGGTAACCGGTCTGCTATGTGGCGGTGCAATCCTAGGCTCAAGACTAACCGACCCAAGGGAGTCAGCGGCACGTAGTAGCGCGGTATATCAACGCGCTGGAACCCATTTCGCGCCTTGAAATCGCTCAGGCTACTCTGCACCTTCTTCCCGTAAGCAAATTTCGCGTAAACGAGATGGGGAATATTTCGGTCGGCGCAGGATCTGACCGCTTGAGCGACCAGCGCATTCGTAGGCGCTTTGTTCCGGTGGAGAAGCATGGAGATAATATGCATGATCCCCGCCTGGGCCCGGGTGTCGTCGATCGTTAGTTTTATGAAACCGATCAGCTTGTTGCCCTCAAAGGCCCCGATGAATACGCTCGAGTCAAGAAATGTTGCACTCATCTCACGCACAGCTTCGAAACTCTTGCCATAGTGTGGAAAAATCCTCTCCTGTCGAACGGGGCACTCGTTGTAAATCTCCCAAATTCCTTGAGCCAATTCGTCGTTAAAAGGCACTTCTCGAACCAAAACGCCCTTCTTTTGTGCTTGCCTGACCATATTTCGTGTCTTGTTGCCGATCTGCTTTGTCCACCAGTGATCAAACGTGGACACAGGCAAGACAGCCACATTGTCCCACTCTATGGGATATGAATATTTCGGAGACGTCTCCGGCAGACCCTGTGGGAAAGTGAAAAGGTCGATCCGCAATCCCGTCTTGCGCACCTCGGCAAGCACAGCCTCTGGATTGTCCAGGAACTTGAAGTCGTCCCCGTCGAGCCGGGCAACACGATACAAGCGGCCCTCGACCCGGAGCTCTCTGCCACAAATGTTCAAACTTGGCTTCTTTTGTACCATCGGATCTGGATTCCTGTACTTTTTGAACTCAGCTTCTAGTTCCTGCTACAGCGCTAGGCCGTCGCCCAGGATGAAAGGAAATCATTCTCCCTGGACCGGGGCGGAATGATAAGTCAACTGGTCTTGCGGTCTCTTGGTGGTGAGCTGGTTGAAAATTTCGTCCATAATCCGCGTAGTCAGCAGAATTTCTCGATAGGGAATTGGTACCGGCGTACCTTCTCGTATTGAATTGTAGAACGACTCCATCAGGCACTTCATGCCTGCGTCCATATGAAAATCGTTACTGAGAAATAGCCTTATATTTGACGCCAGATTACCTAAATACTGCGTGGCGAATTGCACTGGCGGAATGAACTTCTCCGCATAGCTCTTGTATTTGTCGCCCCTGAGCTTCAGCAAAATATCGTGATCCTGGTCAACAGCGAGGCCATTTTCTGACCCATACAGACGCAGTTCGTGGATCGACGGCTTCATTTGTGAAGAAAATGTAAAATATGCAGTTGTGCGCTGCTCATCCGAAATTATCACGCGAAGCTCATCAATGATTTCGGTTTCACCAATGCTCTTGAGAACTGGGCTTACAAAGCCGTGAGCGATCACTTGGGGTTTGTCAGTTGTCAGAAACTCCGCGATTCCAGCAATACCGTGACTGATGATGTTCTGGAGTAACTTGCCGGGCAACCTACGGACCCAGTGCTGCTTGTCTCCCAGTAGAGCCCGCGCATAGCTCGGATCTGCAAGGTTGTAACCGAAGTGACTTTCGATGTGAACTACACTATCACCCAGGTAACCTCCCTGTACCAGCTCTCTCATGCGCCTCGCCGCGGGGCTGAATTGACAGTTATGGCCGGCTGTCAGCCTGAGTCCCTTATTCTCGGCAAGATCAATCAATTTCTGCGCTTGGTGCACATACGCTACAAAAGGCTTCTCTACGTAAACGTTTGCGCCGTGTTCGAGGCCGAGCCTGGCAAGTTCGAAGTGTCCTTCCGGAGGAGTCGTGATGTGGACAACATCCGGATGAGTTGCGCGCAACATTTCCGTCGGATCCGTGAAGTTGCGCTCGATGGGAAACCGATCGCAGAGCTGCTTTGCCATCAGCGGCTCGCGATCGCAGACTGCCACGATCTTGCAATCCTTTAGTCTCTGTATCTGCGTCACGTGGGCATCGGCGATTTTGCCGCATCCCACAATGGCAACCTTAAGCATGCTCTCGATCTTGCGTGCAGCTCTGGAAAAAACGTCTCAACCCCTCTGCGGTAGATACTTTTGGCTCCCAGCCCAGCCGGGTCTTCAATTTGTCGTTGCTATAACGCGTCTTCTTCCAATATGCGTGCCATCGTTTCCGATTGAAGACCAATGGGAGTTGTCTCTCTGACCATCGGGAATACTTTTCCCAGAGATAGCACAAGGCATAGCTAACTGCGTGGGGCACATAGATTGATTTGAACCCTTTTACATTCTTCTTGTACAAACGCAAGTACTGCCGGCTCGACGGGAGATCATCGTCGACGATATTAAAGACCTCCCCGTCTATCCCTTTGACAAGACCGGCCAACACGATTGCGTCAGCACAGTTGTCGACGTAGGTGAATGGAATCGTGTTGCCTCCGCCGATATGTAAGAAGAGCCCGAATAAATCGATGCCCACCCGCCCGGCGATTGGCTGCTTCTTAGGGCCGTAGACGCTCCCTGGTCTGACGACTACGTACGGAACCCCAAAGTTCTTGTTGTACTCGGCCAAGAGCTGTTCTTGTTTGAATTTGGCGAAGCAGTAGGCCTCGCCACGAAGATCGCCGTGCTCTTCAATGGCACATGATTCCTCTAAAAGGCGCCCTCGTGGTTTCTCGCAGTTCGTGTATACATAAAACGAACTAATCAAAACGAATCGGCGAAGGCGGCCGCGCCGCAGGCTGCTATCTAACAGATTTCGTGTTGTAACCACGGAGTTCATGAACGCATCGGGAAACGATTTTTCGCCAGTCCCGGCAGCAAGATGGATGATCAACGTCACGTCCTTACACGCGGCTTCACAATCTTGTCGCGACAGTAGATTTCCCTTGATCAGTTTGACTTGCGCATGTGGATGACGACTCGCGATATCTTCGATTCTGTTAAGGTTTCCCGATCCGCGAGCGAAGCAAACCAAATTGCGAAAACCGCGATCAAGCAGATTCTCGACTACTCGAGAACCGATGAAGCCCGCAGCTCCAGTCACAAGGATTAGATCATTTGGCGAAATAATAAAGGAATTGTCCTTTTGGGGCAGAGAAAGGGTCGCGCCTTCAGGACCAGTTTCACCGCTGACCGTAGTCGAAGGTGTATTATTCATGATCTTATTTCATACGAACCATAGGTTCAGCTTTCTGGCGATCGCCATGTTGAACTGATAACTGTGAACCATCAGCTCAGACTTGCTACAGCCGTCTCCTCATGGGTCCGCAGCCACTCCTCAAATACCACGAGGCTAAACAGGACTTTGTGATTGTCGTTTTGGCCCGCCGAATGTTGCCTGAATAGTTCGCGCACGGCCTGCGGACGAAGATATTGGTAAATGTGCGAGCTGTTATCGAGCAGAGAATCTGCCATTTTGTTCCCAAAAGCATCGCTGAACCACTTATCCACCACATTGCTCGCAAATCCGCGCTTCGGCCGTTTCACAATCGACTCAGGTAAGAAAGTCCGACAGACCTGCCGATGCAACCATTTCCGGGAGCCATTTCTCACCTTGAGGCTTGCGGGCAATCGCTCGACATATTCGACGATCTCTTTGTCAACAAAAGGTACCCGAAGCTCAAGGCTATGCGCCATGGAAAGCTTGTCGGCGTACATGAGGAGTTCATCTGGAAGCGTGGACCGGACTTCGAGGAACTGAAGTCCACCTAATTCATCCGTGTCTTCCATCAGCTCACTCATATCTTCCCAACAGTTGAGGATAATGTCGCCGGTATCTCGAGGCAGCAGTCCCTCGTGAAAAAGTCCATCGACTTGATCTCCTGGCAGAAGCGACAGAACATTTTGATACCTGCGCATGCGGTCGGGGATCGCCAAAGAATGCACGCCTCGCTTAAGAGTCTCATTCCTTCGCAGCGCGGCGACAGTTGTGGAGATCGGCGCGCGTACCCAGGAAGGCAAGCCGCCCCACAATGCGCGATACCGGACGCCGAGGTGACGGCGATACCCGCCAAACAATTCGTCCGGTCCTTGTCCGACCAAGGCTACCTTGACGTCCTGACGCGCTCGTTGGCAGACGAAATACATCGGCACGATCGACGAAGTTGCGACAGGTTCCTCCAAGCTCGCGACGATTTTAGGGAGCGTTTCTTCGAAAGTTGACTTGGTTATCGTGACGCCGGTGTGCTTTGATCTGAGCACTCGTGCGGTCTCCGCGCCGTCGGCCAGTTCATCGTCCGCAAAGGACGATCCGTAGCCTACTGTATAGGTGGGCCATGAACTCCCGTTTAAATTCATTAAGGCGAGCAACAACCCGGAATCAATTCCGCCGCTCAGTAGCAGGCCTACAGGGACGTCGCTGATCAGCTGGCGCTTGATTGCCGCCTTATAAAGCGACAGCAACTCCTCCGCAGCTTCGTCTGGAGATTTGGCCGGTCTGAATGGTTCCGGCTTGAATTTGTACCAGCGACTCACTTCGCAAACACCATTCTGAACCGTCAGCTTGGTGCCTGGTGCAAGTTTGCGCACGCCCTTGAATATGGTGTAAGGCGAGGGCGTGAAGCGGTAGCGGAGAAAAAGATTCAGGGATGTTGTATCGATCTCCGTCTTTCCGGAAGTAGTGGCGAGTGTGGGCCGCACTTCGGAACCGAAATACAGGCTGCCCTCTTCAATACGGTAATAGATCAGTTTGATTCCGAATGGATCGCGAGCGATAACTAACCGCTTCTCGCCTACGTCCCAGATAGCAAGGCCGAACATGCCATTCAGGTGGTTCAGGACCTCGTCGCCCCACTGCTTGTAGCCATGGATGATGACCTCGGTATCGCTGTTGGTTCGAAAAACGTGGCCGCGGCTTTGCAGCTCTCTCTTGATTTCAGGGAAGTTGTAAATTTCACCATTGAATACCACCCAAACGGACTCTTCCTGATCCGACATCGGTTGATGCCCGCCGGCAAGATCAATGATGGAAAGCCGGCGAAATCCAAGACCCAGTTGCCCGGCGATGAAATAGCCCTCATCATCTGGCCCGCGATGGATTATGGACCTAGTCATCGCTTCAAGGTCCGCACGTCGCACAGAGGCCTGGTTTCGGAAGTTAAATTGTCCGCAAATCCCACACATTAGTAGTTCCTAGTATGAAGTGTTCAGTTGTAGAAGCGCGATTGAATCAGCCTCGACGCGCCCTAGAAATCGCTGAATTCCAAAAAACTGAGCCGCAAGGCATCACGGAATTATGTAGCTTTGACTTCGAAGCTGTCGATTTTTTTGAAGGTTGCAAATGACTTCAAAATTGTTTTCAATTTCTTCAACTGCTCCTGACGGTGGAACCGCATTAGCTCAACAGAGACGGGCCTTTCTATCCGACGCAGAAATGCGAAAACGTAACCCAACAATAGCGCTATCCCCGCTAAGAGATAGGGTCTCTTGGTCATTCGGTATGCAACTCGGAACAATTCCCACAAAGGATGGCCCCCGAGGTAGTAATCTTTTTCACCGTAGGAAAATGCCGAGGAAAGGACAGAGCGTTCCGCCGTGCCCAAGCTGCGGTAGTGAAAGAAAGCTTTTTCCCTGAACGATCTTGTCTTCCAGCCTTTCATACGTGCTGTGGTAACAGCGATCCAATCGATCCCGCCCGCTTTATTGGGGATGTATCCGCCAATCTGTTCGAAACAACGACGCCGAAAAAGTTGGCACCCACCGGGAACGTGATTTTGACCCTCGAAACTGTCCTTTCCAGAACTGTACCCTTCTTCGTGAAAGATCGTCCCGGCGACACCCAGATTTGGATCTTCTTGGAATTTTTTCAGCAAGAATTCGAAATAATTTGCGTCGAATGATACGTCTGAATCCAGATTTCCGACGACTTCATAATCCAAGTTCCTAACTCTCTCGAGGCCCGCATTAACAGCGAATACTTTTGCCGCAAAATTTCGGTCTAGATGCGGCGGTAGGTTTAGCAGCTCAATCCAATTGTGGTTCGCAAGGTAGCTGGACACGATGCTCGCTGTAGCATCAGTCGACCCGTCGTTGACAATTACCCACCGAACTGGCAGGACAGTTTGGCCAATCACGGAAGAGATGAGTTTTTCGATAAATTTCTCCTCGTTCCGAGCCGGCGTGATCAGGACGTACGGTGGGAGCGCCTGTTCTCTTTGCATGACACCCTTTTCCATGATCGGGCTATGCATGTCGATCAATTGCTGGGCTCAAGCTGTTGCGCATACACCTCGGACCGCTCCGCTGTAAGCGCCTTGTCGTACATTTCTTCGGGTTCGTAGACCACGACGTGGCTGCCGCGATTCGAAAATGAGAATGGGACGCAAAGCAAATTCTTGAGCCGCGCGCGTAGTTCCTGACGGCGCTCAGGTGGAACAAAAAACAACATGAATCCTCCGCCGCCTGCTCCTAAGAGCTTCCCGCCAAGAGCGCCAGCGCTTCGGCCCGCTTCATAAATTTCATCCAGGCTCCTGTTCGTGATGTTTTTCGTCAGCATTCTCTTCACCTGCCACGAGTCGTTCAGCAGGTGTCCGAAGTCTTCCAGAGAACGATTGGGATTCGAAACGATTTCTTCGGCGTCATCAACCATCTTGTGCATGGTTTGGAGCTCGTTTTTCCGGTGCGGGGTCATTCGGACTTGTTCCTTGGCAACTTCCGAAGCAATCCGGGAAAATCCTGTGAAGTAGAGGGCGAAATACTGCTGCAGGGTGGCCAATCGTTCCCGCGAAGCGATAAGTTGCTTGATGTCGAAGCTGCCGTCCACATTAAAATTGATGCGGTTAAAGCCGCCATAGGCTGCGCTGATCTGATCCTGCGAGCCCACCGCTTCTTTGAGGATTTCCTGTTCCACATGAATTGCGTCAGCGGCGAGCGATTGTTTGCTGCGCATTTGATCCTTGAGCGCATAGAGCCCGTTCAAGAGTCCGACGGTAAAAGCCGAGCTTGTGCCGAGGCCTGTTCGAGCAGGAAGATCCGCAACGTGATGGACTTCTATGCCCTCGTCAACACCCATGTATTGCAAGCACCCTCGCACGGAAGGATGCTCAATAGAACTGTTCCGCTTGACGTTTTCGACTTTCGAGTACGAAATGCGGCTGTGATATTCAAAGAAGGGTGGCAACCTCCGACAGGTGATATAGCAGCATTTGTCGATCGTCGTTGACAAAACGGCGCCCCCAAATTCGCGATAGTAGATTGGATAGTCAGTGCCGCCGCCGAAGAACGATATGCGGAGCGGTGTGCGCGTTATGATCATCGGTTCTCTTTCCCTTCTTCAATTCCACTCGAGGTGTTTCAACCTACCGGCTGCCTGGCGCTGGGTAAACAAAAATCAGTCGCCACTGCAGAACTACCAGTCCTATGTTGTCGCAAAGCCGTTCGTAACGAATCCGGCGGCGACTCCGTCGATTTGCAGGATTCGCCGAACCGCATCGAGCAACGAGGTTGCGATAATATTTGCTTGCGAAGACTTTAAAGAGTCCGGCGCTGCATGATCGTTTGTCCGATCTCCCGTCACAAGCCTGGCTGTCTTGCAGCTGGCATTCTTACCCGCTTCCACATCAATGTCGGAATCGCCAATCATCCATGACGCCGCAAGCTCAATGCTCAGCGAGTTGGCGGCTTGAAGCAACATGCCCGGTGCAGGCTTCCGGCAGTCGCAAGCCGGCTCCATTTCGTGAGGGCAATAGTACGCTGCATCGATAACTGCGCCAGCGCTCGCCAATGAGTCAACCATTTGTTGGTGCATGGCTTCGACGCCGGCGGCGGTTATCAAGCCCTTTGCGATGCAGCGCTGATTCGTCACTACAACCACCATGTATCCTGCACCATGCAGTAGCGCTATGGCCTCGGCAACTCCCGGCAAGATGTGAAAGTCTCCCCAGGAAGTTATGTATTCACCCTCTTTGGGCTTCTCGTTGATTACCCCGTCTCGATCCAAGAAGACTGCTTTATTCATGGACCGTGTGACTCGAGGCAGTTCGCTTGCTCGATTCGAGTTGCGGCGCAGCGATCGCAGCCTGAAACAATTTGTGACAAAGCTCTTGCGCCCGGGCGTAATCCTCAGGCGTACCTATATCGATAAACATTCCGTCGTGTTCCAGCGCGTACATCCCCTGCTTGAGCAATTTCGGAAAAAGATCTTTTTCAAGACTCGATGGACCTGGCGAAATCTTCTGTAGCACCGCACGTTTGAACACATACACGCCAGCGTTAATCACTCCAGCTGACGTGCTTCCAGTCTTCTCGCTAAAACCTATAATACGGTTAAGACCATCCACTTGAACTGTGCCGTATCGCGCCGCATCGGGGACTTTGCGTACCGCCATTGACACAACTCCGCCATGTTGGCGGTGAAAGCGAAGGAACTCAGGGATGTCGATCTCCATAAACGAATCGCCGTTGAAGACAAGAAAATCGGAACTCTCTTCAAGGTAGCTTTCGGCAAACTTCACGGCTCCTGCTGTTCCTAAAGGTTGCGATTCCCGCGAATATCGAATGTCTGAATTCCATCGGCCACCGTCGCCGAATGTCTCTTCGATTTGTTCGGCGAGATGACCCGTACTCATAATCATCCGGTGGATGCCTTGTGCGCGCAACTGCATAACCAGCAGCTCGAGAAACGGAATATTTCCGACAAGAGCCAGAGGCTTTGGTTTCGACGAAACTATCGCTTGCAGGCGCGTCCCTTTTCCGCCCACAAGTAAGATCGCCGGAATATTTTCTTGCTTCATCTTAGTGTACGATTCTTGGGCTCGCCGTTCAGGTTTTCTCTTTCGAACAGCGCCCATCTTCGATGCCAAAACTGCCATCATGATTAAGAAACATGCTCCCAGTAGTCCAACATCGATTGCAGGGTTTGATCAATTGTGCGAAGCGGTTTCCAACCCAAATCCTTCCGGATTTTTTGTGTGCTGCCAAAAATGATTTTTTCGTCCGATGGCCGCATCAGGCGCGCAACAGGACGAACCTCAGCTTTGACGCCGGAAAGACGGATCGCCCGCTGCAAAAGCTCGTTCATCTTGTGCGTGCGGGTTGCACAAACATTGTACGACTCGCCATACCTTCCTTTCATTGCGGCGAGATAAAATGCTCTCACGGTGTCGCTTACATCCAGGAAAGCCCGACGCGGCTTCAAGTTGCCCACTTCGATTACCGGATCTTTCAAGCCCTTTTTGATGGCCACCAATTGACGAACGAAATCCGAAGGGGCATCGTTGGTCTTGCCAGGTCCTGTAGTATTGAAAAGTCGAACATTTACCGCGTGAATGTTGTAATCAAGAAAATACTCGCGCGCCAGCAGGTCGAGACAAACCTTGCTGATACCGTACGGATGAAGCGGGTGCAAAGGATGATCTTCTCTTACAGGAATAGCAGATGCCGGCACGCGTCCATATTCGGCGCTTGAGCAAGCCGATACCACTACCGGCCGGCGCTCCATATGGCGCACGCCCTCGAACAGGTGCAAAGAACCCATGATGTTGGCTTGAAAAGTCATCACCGGATCGGCCCAAGACACCGTCGGAAGGCTCTGCGCCCCTAGGTGAAATATGTTTGTCGGCTGGTAGCGCGCCAGGATTTGAGTGACGCGCTGACCGTTGCTCAAATCACATTGTTCGAAATTCAGATTCGGCAGACACGAAAATTCGGCAGAGCCGTCCTTGAGGTAAGTTCCAACAACGTTCCACCCTTTGTCGTGTAGGAACTTGACCAGATGAGATCCGATAAATCCCTCTGCGCCGGTTACTAGTGCGGTTTTTTTCATTAGTATTGTCGAATGTCTCGTGGTGGATTCTTAGCTCAGCCACGTAAACGTCTGCCATGCTTCATCAAGCAGGCCGCGCCTTGCTGATATGGCAGGGCTGGTGGGAAAAAGGTTTGCCGCAAGCGTAACCTTCAACCCGAAGGTCGAATGCGAAGCAGACCGACCTGCGAAGCGGATGGGACCGTCAAACCGCTAGCAGATTCTGCGGTCGGGCGCTTCGTACGACCGCGTCCACAACGCGCATTTGATCTGATTCGGTTAGACCCGGGAACATCGGGAGAGACAAAATTCGCTCCGCTGCTTTTTCGCTGACCGGAAAATCGCCAGCCCGGTACCCAAGGTTGCTGTATGCCTTCTGCAGATGCAACACAACAGGATAGTGAATGCCTGTATCAATGTTCTCTTGTACGAGAGCCTTCTGCATGGCTTCCCGGTTATCGACCTGTATCACGTAGAGATGATAGATGGCTTTTGACCACGCCGGCTCGTATGGGGTCACGAGGTTCGCGTCAGCTTTTGCAAACAGTTCGTTATATCGGCGGGCATGTTCACGACGGCTCTCATTCCAAGCTGTAAGATGATTCAGCTTCACGCGAAGCAAACCTGCCTGGAGCGAGTCGAGTCGACCGTTGTAGCCCTCGATGTCGTGATAGTACTTCTTCGACTGCCCGTGATCACGAATCATTTTGCACTTGCGGGCGATCCCTTCGTCGTTCGTCGTGATTGCGCCACCTTCGCCGCAGGCGCCCAGGTTCTTGCCGGGATAAAAGCTGAAAGCTGCCGCCTGACCCATCGATCCGCATTTCCGCCAGCGATTCTCTGCCTTGGAGAAGTATTCAGTACCGTGCGCCTGGCACGCGTCTTCGACAAGTACAAGTTTATAGCGGCTGCAGATTTCAAGAATAGGGTCCATATCCGCGGACTGGCCGTACAAGTGAGCTGGAACCACAGCGGTGACAGGGCTTCCCAGTTTGCGATTGACATACCGTCCAGTCTTTGAATCCGGCTCGCACTGCGTCCGCAAGTAATGGCGAAGCTTCTCCGGATCCATCGTGTACGTGCGCGGATCGACGTCAACAAAATCGGGGCGAGCTCCCGTCTGGGAAATAGCTTCTGTCGTCGCGATGAACGTGTTCGGTACCGTCAAAACCACATCACTAGACCCGACTCCCGCGGCGCTCAATGCGAACCGCAACGCGTCCGTTCCGCTGTTCACCCCGACACAAAACTTAGCATCGCAGTATTTTGCGAAGTCGGTTTCAAATCCTTCGACCATGGGACCGCCGATAAAACTGGCCGTTGACAGAGTCGCCTTGAAGACGTTTATCAGTTCTTCTAGCAGTTCGCGATGTGGAGTGACGAGATCAACAAACGGAATCTTTGCATTTTGACTCATGAATTCGCCTTTGTAGTTGGAGTAATAGACCGTAATACCTTCGCCGGATTGCCTACCACGATGGTGTTCGGGGGGACATCGCGGGTTACAACACTGCCGGCGCCCACGATCGCATTTTCGCCGATTGTAACGTTAGAAAGAATTGTAGCTCCCGAACCGATGGATGCGCCTTTCTTTACGAATGTTAACTCGACCTTCCAGTCCGCCTCGGTTTGCAGTTTTCCGTCTTCGGCTGTCGCTCGTGGAAACGTGTCGTTAACGAACGTCACGCCATGTCCGATGAAGACATTGTCCTCAATCGTGACGCCCTCACACACGAATGTGTGACTTGAGATTTTGCAATTTTTACCGACCGTTGCGTTTTTCTGTATTTCAACGAACGCTCCGATCTTCGTGTTATCTCCGACCTCGCACCCGTACAGATTGATGAATTTGGAAAGCTTCACGCCGTTCCCCAACTTCACATTTGGCGCAATCGCGCAATATTCGCTCACAATGACACCAGACGTATCCTTTCTCAGTGGAAGTTATGCGCTCAGGAGATTATCTGCGGGAACAGGCTTCGGCGAATCTCGTCTCGGCGGATAGGCTACCGCCATTAATCCACGAAAACACTGGGATAATCCGCACACGCGGACATAACTATTGTAGTTCATTCACTGACGGGGCTGAACAGCACTTTTGCCTTCGCGTGCTTAGTATTGCAATCGAGCCGCCAGGCCGGGCATAGTGCCGACGTTCTTTGTACCGGAATGAGGACAGGCAACTCTATGATAATAAAGGTCGTAATCTGATCCCTGTGTCCTGAAAGCGTTTTTTTCTTCTTAAGCTCTGGGGAAATGAAAAATTATTGTCCGAAGTGCCAATCTGTCCTCCTAACCCGCGCTGGCCGCTTTAGCAGGTACTACTCTCCCCTGAAATCCGGTGAGGGCATAGAGCAGCCAGCCGAAATGATCGGGCCTCGCTTCGAATCGAATCCGTAAATGCTCATCGGACGATTTACGGGAGCAATGGATAAGGTTGAGGGCCGAATCGCAGAAGTTGGTGATGCGGCTTCGTGGTTCGATCGAATCCCAAATAATCCCGTGCTGCCAGTCCCGTAAATCAATGGCCAGTTCATTTGCTCCAGCGACCCAAGATAGTCCGCTGCAGATGGCGTCGTCAAAGTCTTGTCCTGTAGCCTTCGCCAGTGCCAAGAGAGCCATCGGAGCCATTCCATTCTGACAAATCGAACGCACTGGGTAACGATTTACGATCTGAGATGATCGCTTATCATAAAGAAACCACCATTGACCCTTGTCTCCTTGCAACGCACGAATTGTGTTTGCACAATTTAGGGCGTCCGCAAGCGGTTCTTCAATTCCAAATGCGCGAGCGAATGTCGTGAGAGCATAAATCGAATGCATTTGATCCGCGATTGTTCCAAAGCGGTTCGAAAACGGTTGCTGGAGCAAACCCGGCAATCCAGCATGTGCAAAGATTCCGCCTGGCCCTTGATTCTCCCGCAAAAGGCGGTAGGTATCCACGGCCGCATCAGTCAAATCCGGTAATGAATCTGGAGAAGAAATCTTTGCGTGAGAGATGCCCGCTAAAAAACAGGCCAACGCAGCAGTGCGAGCTTCTCGTCCGTCTGAAAAAGAGCGAAGTGCGGTCGACAAGTCAAAACGATCAGCCAGCAGAGCTAGCTGATCGGGGTTGTACTCGGCCGCAAACCGAATCAGAATTCCGAGATCTCCTACGCCTTCAATCCAGCTCTCATCTTGAAAGACCGTGTGTTCAATCGATGCTAGATCGAAAGGTTGTTGCTGACCGGAACCCGAAAGACACTGCAAACCTAGGAGAGCTATTACACTGCGCCTTTGAGAAGCCGCCTCTCGCCGAAATCCCCCTTCCCGTAAAGTGATGCGTCGTGAAAAAAGCAATTCCGTTCGATCGAATAGCGAGACCAGAGCCTTTACGGCTATCTTACAAACCGCCGAAACTTCCAATTGTGATACACGACCGCTCGTACCGTCGCCAGTGCACACGGGAAGCGTCACGGATTCGAGTTTCGAGTGAGGGTTCATTTCAAAATCGACAACTTTTGAATGCTTCTCGATTTAATCAGTTGAGAATGCCGCTTGGAGGGAATTTGTGGAGAGAAAAATTCAGTCCGGAGAGCTAACGCGAATAGTGTGTGCTAAAGAAACGGCCCATTATTGCGAAGAGGGGGATTGAAGCTTTTCTAATTTCTGCGCCGGATGCGACGAGCGGCCTATAAGGGGACCAGTTCGCCCCTCTTTCGAATCGATTTCTCTGCTGCTTCCAGCATCTTTACCACTCGCAACCCAGCGTGGCCGTCATTGAACGGCGTCTGATTGTTCTTAATGCATTTCGCGAAATAATCCAGTTCGACGTGAAGCGCTTCGAGTTGCTCTAGCTGCGGCGCCCACATATCGCCAGTGCGGTAGTTTACAAGAAGGTTGCGGATTCCTTCGCCCGATGTGATCTGAACCCCCTTGTCGTACACCCGCACCTTTTCATCCGCAACAAGATCATTCCAAACGAGCATTTTCTTTTGCCCGCCAATCAACGTCGTGCGTATCTTTACCGGCGACAGCCAATTCACATTGATGTGGGCAATCACGTTGCGCGGAAAGTAGACGGTGACATAGGCGACGTCTTCCACACCGTTCAGGTGCCTT
>Ga0126381_100000301_pt1 | contig 54857 bp, 48 predicted proteins | sample PanSoiMetPlot_28_FD_96465 | JGI IMG/M metagenome (GOLD analysis project Ga0126381, IMG submission 96465) | Tropical forest soil microbial communities from Panama - MetaG Plot_28 | ecosystem: Environmental > Terrestrial > Soil > Tropical forest > Bulk soil | place: Panama | collected 2016-02-17 | reverse complement strand
GCCGTTGGCCGGCGTTTTCCTGGGCTGGCTGCGCTTTGGCCGCCGCACCCGCAGTTAATCGTGGGAAAGGCCGTCGTTGTTCGCGGCCTGTCATCCTGACGGCAAAAGACTGGCGGCGAAAAACCGGTCGCTAGTGCCACAGTCTGGAAGGACAAATGGGCGAATCCGCCGCTCCTCCCAACCCGCCGGGATCCAATATCCCGTGCGGAGGGGAGTCACCGCGCCCACAGCCTCCCCGCCTATTCCTTTCGCAAGACGAGGAACACTCAAATGATGAAGAAGTCCTTCTGGTTCATCGCGGCCCTGGCGTTCTCAGCCATCCTTTCGATGGCCCATACAAAGTCGTACGAGATCCTGCTGACCAAAACCACGCAGGCCGGCGAGATGCAGTTGGCAGCTGGTCAGTACCGGCTTACGCTTGACGGCGCCAACGCCATCTTCACCAGCGTCGAAACCAACCACTCGTTCGTTGCCCCTGTGAAGGTCGAGACCACACATCAGCATGACGTCACTTCGATCGAGGTAAAGGACGCGCACATCACCTCCATCGAGCTTGGCGGGTCAACCGAGACGCTCGAATTTGGCGAGTAATAACTGGCGTCAGCGGACGAGCGGAGTCATATTGGAGTCGTGAGGGTGAGGGAGCGGAGGGGGCGGACCTACCGTGCCGCGCCTTCCAGTTGCATCGTGTCGAGCTTCGATCCGTCCAGCAGAATCGCGTCTACATTGGCCAGCTTGCCGTTCACCCGCACCCGCACGAAATTCTCGATGCTCGCCACCTTGATGGTGATATCCTGCGGCGGCTTGTCGACGTCGTACAAAGGCGCGCCGCCTCCGCCCGTGATGATGTAGTGGACGCCGTTCTTCAGATAGTGCTGATAGGTGTGATCGTGGCCGAAGAACGCAGCCGTCACGTGGTACTTCTCGAGCATCGGCATCAGAGAGGTCATATGCGGATTGTCGCCCTGCCGCTCTGATACCGCGGTAATCGGCGGGTGGTGCGCCGCCACAAACCGGAATTCGGATTTCTGGCTCTTGGCCAGATCCGCTTCCAGCCACTCCGTCTCCTGTTTCCAGAACGCCTGCCGCCCGGCTTCGGTATTGGCGAAGTTCGCCATGTCGCTGTCCAGAATGCTGACGTGTGCGTTGCCCCAGTTGAAGGAATAAAACGCCGCGCCCTGCATGTACTCGTAGTAGTTGCTGGAATTCCGCTCGTGGTTGCCCAGCATCGGGTAGAAAGCGGTCTGCCGAAGCAGCGTGCCTTCGATATCGAAGAAGATCGGCCATAGCGCGGGATCCGATCCATCGGCCACCAGGTCGCCGGTCTGCAGCAGAAAATCAGGCTTGCTGTTCGACAGCATGGCAGCCACCACCTTGCGATGCACGTCGTGGCGCGTGCGCGTGTCTCCGTAGACATCGAATTCGAAAGGCTCGCCGGCCGGCGGTGCTGTCTTGAAAGATCCCTTCAGATCTTCATGGCCCGGGATGGTGTATTCGTAGCTCGCTCCGGACTTCAGTCCAGTGAAGGTGGTCTTCTCGACGTGCAGCGCGGGCGCGGTGCGCTGTTCGCCACCGCCCTTCAGGCTCACCTGGCCGTCCTGCACAATCCAGACGATGGTGGCGGTGCGCGGTCCCACGTTCACCGTCATGGGTCCGCCGACCACGGTATCGGCCGCGAAGAGAGGGCAGACTGCGGCCGCGAAAAGAATCAGCTTCGAAAACATAGGCCGAGTGTAACGCCGCCCGCGTTTCAAATTGGTGACGCGTGGGCCTCGCCGCGCAACTCGACAATGAGCGCGTCCAGCGCAATGGTTTTTTGAATATTGCGCCGCACCAGCTCGAGGATTTCGTCCACTTGCGCCACGGCTTTGCGCAGCCAGGCGAATTCCACGCGCGCCGCCAAGGGCTCCAGTTCGCGGCGGATGTCCTGATTCCGGATTTCACCGGAACCCGCGTGCAGCAGCAGCAAGTCGCGCAGCAACTCATACAGAACCTTCAGATAGAGTTCCAGCTTCTCGCTCTTGCTGCGGCCGACCGTCTCCGAAACCGGCGCCCATGAAGCGAAAGGCGCGGCTCCGGCCGCCACTTTCAGGAGTGCTAGCATGGCCGCACGGCGTTTTTCGTAGGCATCGAGATCGATGGAAATGGCCAATCCCGGACTGCCCGCCGCCAGCGCGATGCGGCGTTCCGCCCGGTCGAGTCCGCGCGCCTTCACGAACGCCTCCATCTCCTCGCGCGCGAGCGGCGCGAAATGGAACGGCACCGCGCGCGAGCGGATCGTGGGCAGAAGATCGTACGCGTTCTCCGCCGTCATGACGAGCAGCAAATGATCGGGCGGTTCTTCGAGCGTCTTCAGCAGCGAGTTGGCGGCCTGTTCATTGGCTCGGTCCACATGGTCGATCAGGAACACGCGGCGCCGCCCTTTCAGCGGCAGATACTGTGCATTTTCCTTCAGCAGCCGCGTCTGCGGCATGGTGATCTGGCGCAGCGGGCCGTCTGGCGCGAAGGTCACGAAATCCGGATGGCTGGCAAACAGCAACGGGTCTTCGTTCCGCTTGTGGGCGGGCCAATTCTCGCGGTCGGCCACCGTCTCCATGTTCTCCGCCAGGCTCATGTCATCGTGCTCGATCCGTTCCGGATCGGGCAGCAGACGCGCGCCCAACCGCCGCGCGAGCGTGGCCTTGCCCACTCCTTCCGGTCCGGAGAAAAGCAGCGTCTGGGCCAACCGGTCCTGCGCCATCATCTGCTCCAGCGCGTCGGTAACGTGCCGGTTCCCCCAGAAGCGGTCAAACATAGGCGCTCACGATGTTCCAGATAGCCTGCTCGATCTCTTCGATGCGGGCGCACCCGTTCACCCGCTTCACGCGCTGCGGCTCGCGTTCCGACAGAGCATGATACGCCGCATAAACCTTGCGATGAAACTCCAGCGATTGCTCGTCCATCCGGGTCTCGCAGCTCGGCTCGGCGGTATTGCGGGCGCCTGCGCGGGCCAGGCTGGTTTCGGCATCGATATCCACCAGCAGCGTGAGGTCCGGCTTGAGGCCGCGGCAGGCGATTCGGTCGAGCGCCATCACATTCTCGGCGCCCAGGCCGCGGCCGCATCCCTGATATACCAGCGAGGAATCGGTGAAGCGATCGGCGATCACCACTTCGCCGCGGTTCAGAGCCGGCAGAATCCACTGATCCACGTTTTGCGCGCGTGAGGCGAAATAGAGCAGCAACTCAGCCGTCGGACTCAGATCCTGGTTGGCGGAATCCAGTAGAATCCGCCGGATCTGGGCGCCGATCGGTGTTCCCCCGGGCTCCGCTGTCTCCAGAACCGTCCGGCCCACGGCGCGCAACCTCGCGGACAGCAGCCGCATCTGGGTGGTCTTCCCGGAGCCGTCCATGCCCTCGAAAGTGATGAAAACGCCGCGCGTCACCCTCCGATTGTAAACGCTCGATGGTGGGGCATGCTTTAGCTTGCCCAATTCTCCACTGGGTCATTTCCCCCAACAGGAGTATTTAAGCCCCTAAAGTGTTGAATTCCTCGACGCATTTTCATCATCTTGCGGCTGGCCCTTCAAATGCAATTCGTTATTCACCTAGGAGATGCTGATGAACTTCGATCAAGCCCCCATGCTGGTGATCTGGGAAGTCACCCAGGCCTGTGATCTCGCGTGCGTACACTGCCGTGCCTCCGCCCAACCAGAGCGCCACGAGCGCGAGCTATCGACCGGCCAGGGATACGCCCTGCTCGACGAGATCCGCAGGTTCGGCGAGCCGCTCATGGTCTTCACCGGCGGCGATCCGCTCAAGCGCCCTGATCTGCTCGAGCTGGTTCGCTACAGCGTGAATATCGGTCTCCGCACCAACGTAACTCCCAGCGCCACGCCGCTACTGACGCACGACGCCATCGAGGCCTTCAAAGCTGCCGGCGTCTCCCGCATGGCCATCAGCGTCGATGGCCCGGACGCCGCCACGCACGACGAATTTCGTGGCATCCCCGGCACCTTCGACCGCGCCATTTCGGCCCTGCGCCACGCACGCGACATCGGCCTGGATACACAGTTCCAGACCACTGTCACGCGCCGCAACATGCATCGCCTGCCCGAGGTGGCCGAAATCGTCAAGGAAGCGCGCTCCAAAATGTGGAGCCTCTTCTTCCTCATCGTGACGGGCCGCGCGCTCGAAAACGACGACCTGCGCGCCGAGGAATACGAGAAGGTGTTCGAGTTCATGTACGACCTCTCGAAGACCGCGCCCTTCGGCATCAAGACCACCGAGGCCATGCACTACCGCCGCTACGTGGCGCAGCGCATCAAGGCCGAGCACGGGGTCACCGAAAACGAAAACGCCAAGGGCGTGGCGTGGCGCACGGCGGGCGTGAGCGACGGCAAAGGTTTTGTCTTCGTTTCACACACCGGCGAGATCTTCCCCTCCGGCTTCCTCCCGGTAAGCGGCGGCAATGTGCGGCATGACCGCTTAACGGAGGTCTACCGCAACTCTACCCTCTTCCGCTCGCTGCGCGATACGACCCTGCGGGGCGGCAAGTGCGGCCAGTGCGAATACCAGAAGGTCTGCGGCGGCTCTCGTTCCCGCGCCTTCGCCTTCACCGGCGACTACCTGGCCGAAGACCCGCGCTGCGTCTACCAGCCGCACCTGGCGGAATCCGGCGCGTAATGGGGCAGGCTGGCCCCTGCGGGCGGAGCGGTACTCGGCGCGTGCCAGCGAAGCTCGCGCCCGCCTGTTACTCCGCTTCAAACCGGTACCCAATATCCCGTATCGTCTGAATGAACGCCGGGCTATGCGGCTCGGGCTCGATCTTCGCCCGTAGCGTCGCGACGCAGCGGTCGATGCTGCGCGGCGTCACCATCACCGAGTTCCCCCATACCGCATTGAGAATATCCTCGCGCGTGAGCGCGCAGCCGCGCCGCGAGAGGAAATACGTCAGGAGGCGAAATTCCTTGGCCGTCAACTCCACCTCCTGCCCGTTGCGAAACAGCTTGTTCGCGGCGAGACTCAACTCGAATTCGCCGAAGCGCGCCGCCGCGGCCGCCTGCGGCGTCCGTGTGCGCCGCAACAGTGCCTTCACCCGCGCGATCAGTTCTCCCCGGCGGAATGGTTTGACGATGTAGTCGTCCGCGCCTAGGTTCAGCCCGAGAATGATGTCCTCTTCCTGCCCCTTGGCCGTCAGCATGAGGATGGGCATCGCGAGACCCCGCTCCCGCACCGCGCGGCAGATCTCGTACCCGTTGACCCGCGGAAGCATGATATCGAGGAGGATTAAATCGGGATTCGCGTCGAAGGCCCGCTCCATCCCCTGTTCCCCATCCTGCGCGACGGTGACGTCGAACCCCTGTGACTGAAAGGTATCTTTAAGGCCGCGCAGCAGGGCCGGCTCGTCTTCCACGATGAGGATGCGCTGGCTCATGCCCCGGCCGCCTCTCGTGCCGCGGCCTGGCAGGGCAGCAGAACGTGAAACGTGCTGCCCGCGCCCGGTTGGCTCTCCACCGTGACTTCGCCGCCGTGCGCGCGCACGATGTACTCCACGATGCTCAGCCCGAGGCCGCAGCCGCCGGTTTCCCTGGCCAGCCGCCGATCCACCTGGTAAAAACGCCGGAAGACGCGCTTCTGTTCGCGCGGCGCGATGCCGATACCGTTGTCTTCTACATCGAACGCCACGCGTCCGTTCTGTTCATGAGCGCGGATGCGGATGCGCTTTTCCGCCGGCGTGTATTTGCAGGCGTTGTCCAGCAGGTTGCGCAGCACGGTGATCAAAGCGTCTTCATCGGCGACCAGCGGCGGGAGCCCCGGATTCACTTCGATGTCAAGCTGGCAGCCCGGCGCGTGCAGGCGCTCGCCCATCGCGGCGACGGCCGACTCGACCACCGCGGCCGGAGTCGTCGGGGCAAATTCGAAATGCTGACGGTTGCGTTCAATGCGAGAAAAAGTTAGAAAGTTTTCTACCAGCCGCGCCAGGCGCAGATTTTCTGCCGCGATCAACTGCAGATACTCGCGCGTCTTCACGGCGTCGGCTTGTCCGTCTTCGAGCAGTGTTTCTACCAGCAGCCGCATGGAGGCCAGCGGCGTTCTCAATTCGTGGGAGACGGCGGCCAGCAGATCGGTCTTGAGCCGGTTGAGACGGGACAGGCGGCGGAAAAACTGGACGGCGCCGAAGCTCATCAGGATGGCGGCGGCGATCACCGTGCTTCCCATCCAGACATACGCGGCCCGGCGGCGCGCCCCGGTTTGTTCCAGCGCTTGGGTGTCGAAAAGCGTAAAAGCAATCTGCCAGCCAGGCAGCATCCTACCGGCGGCGACGCCGTCGCTGGGCGGCGCTCCCGGAGCAGCCACGGTGAAACGAGCGCCGCCTAGCCCGATTTTGAGAATGGGCGCCGTCAGCGCCGCTACGGTGCCGCTCCGGTAGAGCGCCAGAACGCGCTGATCGCCCGATGCGACCTTCCACACGTCACTGAAGCCGCTGGACTCCAGGGCTGTGCTCAACGGGGTAACGCGGCCCGCTTCCAAAACCTGCTCCGCCAGGGTTTCGGCCGCCTCCCAACGAAAATCCGCAAGATAGGGCGCCAGCGCGTGCAATTCATTCATCAGAAACAAGCGCTGCGCGGACAGCATCGGCGGATCGTCGTACCGATTCACGCGCTCGGCCAGTTGCCGCGCCCTGGCTTCAAATCGAGGAGCGCCGCGCTTGAGCAGGTGCAGCTCGAGCAATTGCTCATCCGGCGCGAGCAGCCGGCCTTCGAGATCGCGCGCACTGGCCCACCGCCCGCTGCCGAAGCGCCGTTCGATTTCCCCCAGCGCAGCATCCCTGTGTCCGCTGCCGAGCAGACAGCGGATCTCCGCCTGGGCGGCGCGGCCCGCAAGATTGGGGTCGCGCTCAGAATTCGCAATCGATTCCCACAAAGCCGCAGCTTCGCCCGGTTTGCCGCCACGCTCCTGGGCTTCTGCCAGTTGCCATGCGGGACGGTCTGTCGCCGGATCCGGTGCGGGCCCGGCCGGACGCGAGGGGTAGACGGGCCGGCCGCGTTCGTCGAGCAGAATGATCGCGTCCGCGCCGGAGGCCTTCCATGCGCCAACGAAATCGTTCACACCGTCCAGCGACGAAACCCGTGCCTTCCACGACTCGTCTACCCGGTCGCGCAGGATTCTTGCCTGCGCGCGATACGCTTCCGTCACCCTCTGGCGCGCGGCTTCCGCTTGGCTGCGGGCGGCGTCGTTCATAAACCACAAAACGGAGCCCGAGGGCGCCAGTACCGCTATGAGCAGGAATAGCGGCAGCACCCACGAGCTCCGGTCCTGGGGGAATCGCAGCATTGTGTTAGGGGATAACCGTGTTGGCGGCGAGCTGATCCATCCCACTCTCTAAGGCGGCGAGATCTTCCAGTTTGGCGCGGCCGAAGAACTGCACGTGTGTCTTCGGCGTGCGCACCCAGATCAGGTATTCCACCATTCGGGTGGCCTCGGGCTTGGTCGGGCTGGAGGCCTTCGGGTTTACCGCCGTCATAGTCCTTCCTTCCCACTTAATGGAGTCGGCCTGGATCGACATGTTGTACACCGCGTAGTCCGCCACCGCGCTCAACGCCTGCTGTCCTGCCACGGTGCGGGTCTGAACACTCTCGGGACGGATGGTCCACTCGCCGAAATCCGTGCGGTCGAGGTGCTTGCGGTTAAGGTCCCCCCGCAATAGACCGGGAATCTGGCCAGCATCGTTGTTCCGCGGTTTCATCCAGGCAGCGACCAGGTCGGTGTGTACGCTCGTGGTCGAGAACATGACGATCTCGCCATCACTCGAGGAAGCCCCATCGCCTTCCAGCCTCCAGCCCGAGGGCATCGTGAACGTTACGCCGGTACGTGAGTTCTGATAGCGCTCCGGTTCACCCTGGCTGAGCGTGGCCGTGCCCGACGAAAACGTCCGGCCGTGTTCGACACCCGCCATCCGGCCTGCCATAGCGGCGACGGCGTCGTGAAACTCCGAATAGTTGGCGGCCAGCACGTTGAACTCCGTGGCCGCCCCGTTCAAGTCGCCCTTTTGCAGCAGCGCCTGCGCCAGGTGCATCTGCGCCTGCGCGGCGTAAACGCGCTCCACGGGATTGGAAGCGATAATCTGCCGGAAAATCTGGATGGCGGCATCCAGGTCTCCGGTGGTTTGCTGGGCAAAGATGCCCTTTTGCAGTTGGACGGCGGCGGATTCCTGAGCGGCAGCCGGCCACGTGGCCAGCGCCAGCCCCACAGCAGCCGCAAAAAGCTTCGTTCGCATGACTGATTCTCCTCTCGGGCCGGGCCTGCGGCGCCCGGGTTGAAATCAGCCTACCGGCCGAACATTACCGAATTGTTACCGCATCATCCTTTGTCGGCCAAATCCGCCGCCGGCCGTTTGCGCCGTTTTGCGGTAATCACCGCGGTGTTCATACCGATGGTGTTCAAGCCGCCGAAGAACCGCGCGTGCTCGATCTTCATACAGCGGTCCATCACCACCTCCAGCCCGGCTGCGCGGGCGCGTGCCGCCGCTTCCTCGTTCACCACGCCGAGCTGCATCCAGATCACCTTCGCCTGCTTCGCGATGGCCTCCTCCACGATCGCTGGAACCGCCGCCGGTTCGCGGAAGATATCCACCACATCGATCGGCCCCGGCACCGCCGCGACGGACAGATACGACTTGCGCCCCAGCACCTCCACTTCGCGCGGATTCACGGGGATGACATCGTAGCCCTCCGAGAGCAAATAGATCGCAGCAAAATGGCTCGGCCGGAACGGATTCGACGACAGCCCGACCATAGCAATCCGCCGGCAATTCTCCAGGATGCGCAGCCGGTCGAACGCCGTGGTGGCGAACGCGCTGCGGTTGACCGGCGAGTTGCCGCCGACGCCGTCGGAAAATGAAATCGCACATTGATTCATAGTAGAAAATCCGTCATTGGCCGCCGATCCACGCCGATCCGATTCTCATCTAGGTTCATCTGTGTTCATCGGCGGCCCGTAAAGCTTGATCCAAATCCCACAATAAATCATCCAACTCTTCCAACCCCACCGAGAGACGGATCAGATCGTCCGTAATCCCGCCCGCCAGCTTCTCTTCCGTGGTCAACTGCTGATGCGTGGTCGAGGCCGGGTGAATCACCAGGCTCTTGGCGTCGCCCACGTTGGCCAAATGCGAGAACACCTGCAGCGCCTCGATGAACCGCTTGCCTTCTTCGATTCCCCCGCGAATGCCGAACGTCAGAATTCCGCCCGCGCCCCGCGGCAGGTAACGTTCGGCCAACCCGTGATACCGGCTGGAAGAAAGCCCCGGATAGTTCACCCAGGCCACGCGCTCGTGCTTGGCCAGGAACTGCGCCACAGCCAGCGCGTTGGCGGAGTGGCATTCCATGCGCAGTTTCAGCGTTTCCAGACCTTGCAGAAAAAGGAATGAATTGAACGGGCTGAGCGCCGGGCCGAAATCGCGCAGGCCCTCCACCCGCGCCTTCATGATGTAGGCGAAGTCGCCGAACGTTTCGTAAAAGCGGATCCCGTGATATCCCTTACTCGGCTCCAGCAACTGCGGAAAGCGCCCCTTGTCCCAAGGGAAGCGGCCGCTGTCGACAATGATGCCCCCGATCGAGGTCCCGTGGCCGCCGATGAACTTCGTGGCGGAGTGCACCACGATGTCCGCGCCGTGCTCGATGGGCCGGCACAGGTAGGGCGAAGCGAACGTGTTGTCTACCACCAGCGGCAGGTTATTTTCATGCGCCACCGCCGCCACCGGCGCGATATCGAGCACGTTCATCCGCGGATTGCCGATGGTTTCCCCATAGAGCACGCGCGTCTTGGGCGTAATGGCTCGACGGTAGTTCTCAGGGTCATCCGGATCGACGAACGTGGTCTGGATACCGAGACGCCGGAAGCTCACGTCGAACTGCGTGTAGGTGCCGCCATACAATGTCTTGGCCGCGACAATCTCGTCGCCCGCCTCCAGCAATCCGGCCAGCGCGATAAACTGCGCCGCCTGCCCGCTGCCCACCGCCAGACCACCGACACCGCGCTCCAACGCCGCCATCCGCTCCTCGAATGCCGCCGTCGTGGGGTTCATGATTCGCGTGTAGATATTGCCGAAGCGCTGCAGGTTAAACAGCGCCGCGGCATGCGCCGTGTCGTCGAACACATAGGATGTGGTCTGGTAGATGGGGACGGCGCGCGCTCCTGTTTCGGCATCGGGCCGCTGCCCCGCATGCAGCGCGCGAGTGGCAAATCCGAACGCGCGGTCGGATGGGGAAGACATTTTTCGATTTTACCCGGCGGGAGAGCGTGATGGTCTGCGCGACGATTGGTAACCCGTCGCGCGGGCCGAGAGCCAGTCGGCCCGCAGGTTACCAACCGTTACCAACCTGCCCTACGGTAACGCCTTCTTCAGCATCGCGATCTGGCCCGCGTGGTAAAGGCTATGCTGCACCACGCCGTGGAACAGGAAGTAGAAATCGAAATCGCGGCCTGGCACGGTTTCGCGCAGCCGCGCCGCGGAGAAGGTCTCGATCGTTTTCGCAAACTGCTCCGCCGCCGCGAAGAGCCGGCCCTTCGCCTCCGTCCACGCAGAGCTGCCTTCGCCGACCGGCGGCCAATCCATCTCGACAGGAATGGGCCACGGCATCGCAACGCCATCGGTAGCCTCGAGCGGCGCCCTAACCCAGGCTTCGATATGCACCGCCAATTCCCAGATGCTGTGTGCGCCCGCCAACGGACGGGCGCTCGCGCCCGCCGCCGTCACACCTTCCAGCACTTCGCGGACCGACGGCCCATGCCACGCCTCTCCATTGAAGGCGCGGCGCAATTGATCGGCAATTCGAATGGATTCGGAGTTCATGAATTTGTCCATCAAACCAGAGTCAGCGGCCGAGCGCTGTTAACGGATCGGTGCGCACCGCGCGCCAAGCCGGAATCAGGCAGGAGGCCAGCGCAGCCGCCGCCATCACTACCGCCGCAAAAGCAAACGCCGACGGATCGCGCGGGCTCACGTGGTAAAGCAGGTTCACGATCAGGCGCGTCAACAGCAGCGAAGCCGCGGCGCCCAGCGCAATCCCCGCCGCTGTGAGTGACAATCCCTGCGCCAGCACGCGGCGCAGCAGGTCGGACGTATCCGCACCCAGCGCCATGCGCAACCCCATTTCGCGCCTGCCCTGCGAGACTTTGTACGACATCACGCCGTACAGCCCAATCGCCGCCAGCACCAGTGCCAGGCTGCCAAAGACGGCGAGTATGGAGACAGAGGCGCGCTGAAACGCCGTCGTGCGGTCTACCTGCTCCTGCATCGTGATGATCTCGCCCAGCCCGAGGTTGGGGTCGAGCCGCCGCACTTCGCGCCGCAGAATAGCGGCGATGGTTTCGGCGGGGAGCGCGGTCTTCACCTGCAGATTGCCTCCCATGGCGCTCTGGCGCATGGGCACGCAGAAGAAAGGCTTCGGAGCTTCCGTAAGGTTGCGGATCTTCGACGTCTTTGCCACGCCCACCACCTCGACCCACTTGCCCTTCACCTGAAAGCGTTGTCCGAGGGCCTCCCGCCCGCGCCAATATTGAGCCGCCATCGCTTCATTGATCACGGCTACGGCCGGCGCGGCTTCATGGTCGAGCCGTGTGAACTCGCGTCCGGAAACCAGCGGAATGCCAGCCGTTTCGAAATAGCCCGGGCCGACTTCATCGTAGTCGACGGTGAGTTGCTGGTCGCGCGGCGTCTCGTAGCCTTCCACCGCGATCGGCGCCGAGGAGTAACTGCGATAGCTGAACGGCACATTTCTCACGAACGCCACCGCCAGCACGCCGCTGGTTCCCTGCAGCCGGTCGATCAGTTCGTCTTCGAAGCTTTGGATGCGCTTCGGCTTGTAACCCGCGGCGGCAAAGTCCGCATAAGTGGTGAACACGTCCGTCGAGAAGCCAGGGCTGGTGTGCTCGATCGAGCGCAAGCTCTCAAACAGCAGCCCTGCGCCGGTGAGCAGCACGAAGCTGAGAGCCACCTGCACGAGCACCAGCGCGGACCGCACCACCGCGCGCCGCCCGCCGCCGACCACGCCACCTGATTCCGCCCGCAGCGCCGAAGCCAGGTCTATGCTGCTGGTTTCGAACGCGGGAAACAGTCCGAACAGTACGGTGGAGAGCAGGCACACGCCCGCGCCGAGCGCCAGGACCCGCCAATCGAGACCACCCGGCAGAAACATCGCAAGACCGCCGCGCGGAGGAAGCAGCAGCACGAACAGGTTCCGGCAAAGATAAGCCAGAAGAAATCCCCCGGCCGCCGCTATCGACGACAGAATCACGCCTTCCATCATGAGTTGCTGCACCAACCGGCGGCGCGCCGATCCGATGGCCATCCGCACCGTCATCTCGTGACGGCGCGCGAAGGCGCGCACCAGCAGCAGATTGCTCACGTTGGCACAGGCGATCAGCAGGACGAAGGCCGCGACCGAAAGACAGATGCTGAGCGTGGGCAGCAGCGTGGAGGCGTTATTGAACGGCGTCTTCCAAAGCGGATAGAGCAGGATGCCGCGGCCGCGGTTCGTCCCCGGGTAGGCGGCTTCCAGCCGCGCCGCCACGGCCGAAATCTCCGCCTGCGCCTGCGCGGGCGTGACGCCCGGCTTGAGCCGTACGAATCCCTCGATCCAGTGAGCGCCGCGGTCCTCCAGTTTGTAGCCGCCCGGATCGAACAGTTCCTGCATGGAAAGCGGCACCCAAAGCTGCATCGCCCATCCGACGAAGGTGCCGTGGAACCCCTCCGGCGCTACGCCGACTATGGTATGCGGCATGCCGTTCAGCAGTTGCGTCTTGCCGACAATCTGTGGATCGCCGCCGAACCGCTCCCGCCACATCTGATAGCTGATGACCGTAACCGGGTGGGCGTTCCGGCCCACATTCTCCGAAGGCTCGAAGCCGCGACCGAGAATCGGCCGCACACCCAACGCGTCGAAATAATTCGCCGAAACCACGCTCATCGTCGCGCGCTTGGCCCGCTCGCCGACGCTCAGGGTCGTGCCGGTGATGCGGTCCACGATGAAGGCGTCGAACGAACGGCAGTTGTTCTCGAAGTCCTGGTAGTCCGGCCAGGAAACGTCGTCGTGGCCGGCCACGCCGCGTTCGGTTCCCGTCACGGCCATCAGGCGCTCCTGGTGCTCCACCATCGGGAACGGGCGCAACAGGATTCCCTCCATCCAACTGAACACCGATGCGTTGGCGCCCACGCCCAGCGTCAGGCAAAAAATCGCCAGCGCCGAAAAGCCCGGATTCCGCCGCATCATGCGGAACCCGAATCGGACGTCATGCCAAAGAGTTTCCAGCATCATCCACCCTCCCGTTCCCGTGCCCCGATTCTACTCCAGGCGAGCGTATCGCCCTCCGCGTGTTAACATCCGTCCCATGAAACCTCTGGCGGCCTGTGTCGTCGCGTTAACCATCGCCGCTCGTATACCCGCCGCGGGCCCGCCACCGGTCCGTGCCGATATTCATTGGACGAACGTTCCCCATGAAGTGCTCGCTTTTTATTACGGCTGGTACGGCAATCCCCGCGTCAGCGACCGCTGGGTTCATTGGAAGAACGTGGATGCCGCCGCGCATCATATCGGCGAGTCCACGCACTTCCCCGTGCTGGGCGCCTACGACAGCCACGATCCGAAAATCGTCGAGCAGCACTGCCGCCAAGCCGCCGACGCGGGCATCACCGGCTTCATCGTGAGCTGGTGGCGCCAAGGCGATTTCCACGATCAGGGAATGGCTCTGATGCTCGACACCGCGCAGAAACACGGACTCAAGATCACCATCTATTACGAAACCGCCGCGACCGGCGGAGCCCCGACCGCTGACAACGCCGTCAACGATCTGCTTTACCTCGCCAGCAAGTATGGCTCGCATCCGGCCTGGCTTAAGGCCGGCGGCAAGCCCGTCTTTTTTGTCTACGGCCGCGCCATCGGCGAACTCAAAGTCGCGGGCTGGGAAAAGGTCATCGACGATTTCAGCGCGAAGGATCCCGCCGGCGCGGTTTTCCTCGCCGACCGCATCGCCCCTGATGCCGCGCGCGTCTTCGATGGAGTCCATACCTATAACGAAACCGGTGCCACGCAGGGGAAAACACCCGACCAACTCCGCACCTGGGCCGAGGATACTTTTCCAAAGTGGGTGGCAACGGCCGGTCCCGACCGCATCGCATGCGTCACCATCATTCCGGGTTATGACGATTCGGTGCAGCCCTCGCGCAAACCGCCGCGCCCCATTACGGAGCGGCATCAGGGGAAGACCTATGAAGTGATGTGGCAGGAAGCGATCTACGCGCGTCCCGACTGGGTTCTCATCACCAGCTGGAACGAGTGGCACGAAGGCAGCGAAATCGAGCCTTCCATGGAACTGGGCAGCACGGCGCTCGACACAACCCGCGAATTCGCGCGCAAGTTTATGGCGCTTCCCCACCGCACTCTGCGAAAATAGAAGATGTAACCAAGGACGAGTCTTGGGGGATTCGATGATCGATACGGTGCTGAACTTGCTTTTCCGGTGTCCGCACCGCCGTCTGACTCGTCCCGTCACACCCGTCGGCAAGACCGGAGAGCCGCACGGAGGAACCTATGTCGCCTGCCTCGACTGCGGCAAGCACTTCGCTTACGACACCACCCAGATGAAGATCGGCAAGCCGCTCAGCAATTCGCGAAGCGGTGTGCTGCATCCCGCGGTAGTTCGCCCGCGAACCGGCAAGAAACTGGGATTCGCCCTGCTCGCCTCGCTGCCGTTGTTTATGCTGATTGGGTCGGCGCTGAAGTCCAAGAAACGCTCGCAAGCAGAGAACGCCGAAAAAAGAAGGCCCGAATTTTAGCACGGAGACACGGAGAGAACCTCCTGAACTCCGCACCTCCGCGCTTCGATCCAATGCCTCTGTTAGGCGGCCGGCCCGCACGCCTTGCGCAACGCTTCGCCCAAGCGCTGCCGGCGCGCCTCATCCAGCTTCTTCCCCTCGGCCGTCACGTAGAACACATCGATCGCCTTGTGCGCTTCGGTGTCGATCAGCACCACTTCGATATTCACGCCATCGGACGATAGCGCCGACGCCAGGTCGTACAACAAACCCGGCCGGTCCTGCGTGATAATTTCGATGAGCGTCGCCGTGCCGCTCGCCTCGGAGTTGAACGATACGCGAGCCGTAATCTCCGCCTTGCGGCTCGGCAGGGTAGGCTTGGGCCGGTTGCGCAGCAGCGCGCGGACGTCCGCGCGGCCCGCAATCACGCGCTCCGCCAGCGTCCGCAGTCGATCGAGTTCGCTAGGGTTCAGGTCGAGCGTGCGCATGGGATCTTCAAACGTAAAAGTGTCGAGCACCACGCCGCGCCGGTTCGCGAACGCCTCCGCCTTCACGATGTTCATACCGAAGCTTGCCAGCGTTCCCGCCGCGCCGGCGAACAGTCCTGGACGGTCGCGCGCCACAAGCGTCATCTGCCACGCCGATTCCAGTCGCCGGATCTCCACCGCCGCTCCTCGCGCGCGGCTCTGCGCCTCGAGCGCCATGTGCGCGGCGATCTCGGCTTCCGTGTGGGTGCGCAGATAGCGCTTGGGAAATCCCGCCAGGAATTCGGCGCGCTCCCGAGGGCTTACCGTCTCCGCGCCTTCCTCCGCGCCCGCGACGGAGATCCGGTCGGTCTCCAGTTCCCTTGTGAGCGCGTTGTAGATCATCATGTAGACCTGCCACAGATGCTCGGCGCGCCACGGGCTCATGGCCGATGGATTCACGGCGCTGATATCCGCGTAGGTGACCAGCGTCAGCAACTTCAGCCGCTCCACCGTCTCCAACTGCCGCGCCAACTCCTCCACGGTCTGCGGGTCGAAGACATCCCGCGATTGCATCACCGAGGAAAGCTCCAGGTGCATGCGGATCAGGAACAGCACCAGATCGCGGTCTGGCGCAGGCATGCGGATTCGCTCAGCCGCCGACTGCGCCAGCTTCCCCGACCCGTCCACGTGCCCTTCCGAAGGATTTCCCTTGCCCGAATCGTGAAACAGCATCGCAAACAGCAGGGGCGCCGGCCGCGTGATTTCCGAACGCAGATCGCGGAACGGACCCGCGACCTCCCACAGGTTCTGGATGGCTACCAGGGTGTGTTCGTCCACGGTGTAGCGGTGGTAAAAGTCCCGCACCACCAGGCATTCGATCTGCGCCAGTTCCGGAAACAGCGCCGTCAGCACGCCCGTCTCGTGCATCGACCGCACCGCCAATGGCGCATGAGGAAGCTCAAAGATCGTCTCCAACGCCCGCCACAAACCGTCCATTCCCGCAAACTGCGCCGGCAAACGGGACATCCGGGCCGCGATCTGCTGCTCCGCCTCGAAGGAAGGCCGCACACCATGCCGCGCGGTGAATTCGAACAAGCGCAGCGCCAGTTCCGGCTCCACTTCCAGCCGCTGCGGCGTGCGGAAGTGCGCTCGCTCGCGGTGTACGCTGATGTCGGCGTTGGCCAGCCGCGAACGCCAGTCGCGGAATTGGGTCAGCAGGGAGCTGAACCCGGCCTCAACACGCTCCAGGTCGCGGATCGCCGCCCGATGGATCGCGCGTGCATGCCGGTAATAGTCGCGCATCCACCGCGCCGTGTCGCCGCCGTTCCACTGCTCGGCAATCGCGTCCTGCGCATCGAACGAAAGTACGTTATTGTCGCGGTTCGACTGGCAATGCAGGAAGAAGCGGAGCTTGGCCATGTAGCGGAATGCCTGGTCGAGTTCCGGCGCCATCTCGGCCGCCTCGATGCGCCCGCCCGAAGCATCGCGCAGCTGCGACAGCCAGCACACCAGTTGGTAGTCGCGCAGCCCGCCGGGCGTCTCCTTTACATTCGGCTCGAGGTGATAGAAAGTGTTTCCGAATTTCGCGTGACGCTCGCGCGAGAGCCGCGCCAGGTTGCGCACCAGTGCATCGCGATTCGACTGTACGAAGCGCGGCAACTTCTCGGCGAGCGACGCATAAAGCGCGCGATCTCCCGTGAGAAATCGCTGATCGAGCAGGCTGACGTTCAGCTCGGCATTATGGTCGTGAACCTCGGCACACTCCATCGGTGTGCGAACCGACTGGCTGATCCTCAGGCCTGAATCCCACAAACGCTGCAGAAAAGCGGAGATCGATGCCTTGTGTTCGGCGGCGCCGCGCTCGCTATCCACCAGCAGAAGCAGATCGACGTCCGAATACGGAAATAACTGCCTCCTCCCGTAACCGCCCACCGCCATTACGGCAATGCCGGAAGGCATTTCGGCAAGCAGCACCTCGGAAGCTGCCGCCGAAACGATGCCGTCTACCTCTGCGGTGCGTTCGGCTAGGGCCGTGAGCGCGTCGCCGGTCGCGAGAAAGCTCTCGAATCGCGCCGTGCCGGTGATCGCTTGAAGCCCAGAGCCCATAGCTCGCAGCTGTTACAGCGCGGTCTCGCCGCGGTCGTCATTGCGGATCCGGACGGCCTCGGCAACGTCGTACACAAATATCTTGCCGTCACCGATCTTGCCGCTCCGCGCCGCCGCCGTGACCGTCTTCAGAACCTCTTCATAGCGGTTCGAAGGGATCACCATTTCAAGTTTCACCTTGGGCAGCAGGTCCACGTTGTATTCCTGCCCGCGGTAAATCTCTTTGTGGCCTTTCTGGCGTCCATGCCCTCGCACTTCCGTGATGGTCATGCCGTCAATTCCAATCCCCTTGAGCGCTTCCTTCACTTCGTCCAACTTGAACGGTTGGATGATTGCCTCGATCTTCTTCATGGAGTCTCCTGGCTACGCTTCGAGAATATACCCTTCTTCACCATGCTGGCTCAGATCGAGTCCTTGAATTTCCTCTTCTTTGTTGACGCGCACTCCGAGCGTAAGATCGCAAATTTTGAGGATAATCAGCGTGCCGACAATCGCCAGTACCCAGGAAATCAGGCAGCCGATCGCCTGGTTCAGCACCTGGCCGGCATGGCCGTCCACCATGCCGAGGGGCTGCACCTTTCCGGCTGCGTCTTTCAGGCCATCGTTCACCAGGCTGGTGGCGAAGACGCCAGTCAGCAACGCGCCCAGAGTGCCGCCGCAGCCGTGTACGCCGAAAGCGTCAAGCGAATCGTCGTATCCGAACATTGCCTTAGCCTTCACCACCATCAGGTAGCAGAGGATCCCGGCGCACAGCCCGATCAGCAGCGCCGGAAAGGGCTGCACGAAGCCTGATGCCGGTGTGATCGCCACCAACCCGGCCACCGCGCCCGAAATACCGCCGAGTACGCTGGGTTTGCCATTGTGGATCCATTCCGCCACCAGCCAGCCCAAGGCCGCCGCGGCCGCGCCGAAATGCGTCGCCACGAACGCGCTCGTCGCGAGCGAAGACGCCGCCAGCGCGCTGCCCGCATTGAAACCGAACCACCCCACCCACAGCAGGCAGGCGCCGACGAAGCTCAGCGTCATGTTGTGCGGTTTCATAGCCATCTGCGGATAACCGAGCCGCTTGCCCAGATACAGCGCGCAAACCAACGCCGAAACACCTGACGTGATGTGCACCACCGTGCCCCCCGCGAAATCGAAGCACGGAATCTTGCCGCCGGAAAACGCGTTCAACACCCCGCCCTTGCCCCACACCATGTGGGCCATCGGGAAATAGACAATCAGCGACCACAGCACCGTGAACAGCAACATCGCACTGAACTTCATGCGCTCCGCGAACGCGCCCGAGATCAGCGCCGGCGTGATGATCGCGAACATCAACTGGTAGACCATGAAGGTCTGCTGTGGAATGGTGGCGGCGTAATCCGCGTTAGGCGCTCCACCCACGTTCGCCAGAAACGCGAAGTGCAAGTCGCCGATCACGGGTCCAGACCCGCCGAATGCCAGGCTGTAACCGACCAGCGCCCAAACGACGGTCACGACGGCCATCAGCACGAAGCTTTGCATCATCGTGCTCAGCACATTTTTGCGCCGTACCAGACCGCCATAAAACAAGGCAAGGCCAGGGCCGGTCATCATCAGCACCAGGGCCGAGCTCACCAGCATCCAGGCGTTGTCGCCCGCCGATTGGGCCGACTTCGCCGCCGCCTCCACCGCCGCAAGGCGTGTGCTCATATCCGGCGTCACCTGGGCCGGCAGAATGGCGGGCATCGCCAGGAGTCCAAATACACTAAGTTTCATCCAGTGTCTCATCATGGGGCACTTTGCCAAAACTGTTGCAGTATAAACATTGTCCTGCCCCCGCCTCCCGGCTTCAATATGGAACTTTCTATCGAAGGGATTGGATTTTTTTATCGATATCCGCGCCCCGTTGTGTTGCAAAGCTCACCGAGCCCCAATGGATTCAGCGGCTTAAATCGCTTTCAGGAGTTTATAATCGGACCGTGGAATGAGGTAAGCAAATAGCGGCGGCGCTTTCTGTGAGTCTTTCGTCATCCGCTTAGAGCGGGAGCGCGCATGGCGGAGACTGGCGTTGCCGGGGGCGGCCGGGGTCCACCTGAGAAAGGTCCGGCCGCCCAGCGTTAGAATATATTTCTTCATTCCGCCCTCCTCCGCTACAATGCAGATTCCCCCCATGGCTCGTCTCGTCCGCCAAGCTTCTATCGATGCCCGCTATGCCTGCTTCCGGCTGGAAATCCGCCAATCTTCGATCCACCACCGCGGCGTTTTCACGCTCGAGCCCATCCCCGCCGGCCGCAAGGTCATCGAATACACCGGCGAGCGCATCAGCCGCCGCGAAACCAAGCGCCGCGGCACCGGCCGGGTGACCTATCTTTTCACGCTCGACAGCTACTGGACCATCGACGGCGCGGTCGGCGGCAGCGGCGCGGAAATCATAAACCATAGTTGCGACCCGAACCTCCTTACCCGGATCGTCAAAAGCCATATCCTCTACATAAGTAAGCGTGATATTCGCCAGGGCGAAGAACTGACGGTGGACTATCTGTTTCCCAAAAACATCCGTCGGGTGCCCTGCGCCTGCGGCGCACACGGCTGCCGTGGCACCATTAATGTAAAGTAAGCCATGCCTCCCCTACGCCCGCCTTTTATGCTGTTGGCCGCGGCCCTCGCGCTGCCCGCCCAGTTTGCCGACCGCATCACGGCCGACGCGCTGAAGGCCGACGTCTCCTTCCTCGCTTCCGATGCGCTCGAAGGCCGCGGCACGCCCTCGCGGGGCCTCGATGTCGCCGGCGAATACATCGCCGCCCAATTCCGCCGCGCCGGCCTGGAGCCGGCGGGCGACGACGGCTACTTCCAAACCGCCTCTTTCGTGAGCGAAACGCCCGACACCGAAGGCCTCGCGTTGAGGCTGGAATTCGACGGCCGCACCGTTACCGCGGACCACGCTCGCATGCAACTCGACCAGCCGGCCGCTCTCGATCTCAAGCAGGTTCCGGCGATCGCGATCGAACTGAAGAACTTCGATATCAGCTCGACGTTGCGTCCCGAGCAGGTGAGAGGGAAGGCGGTGCTGCTCCTCATTCCGCCCAGCGCTCCCAATGGCATCCTGCGCGGTATCGCCAGTGCTGTGGCATGGTTTGAGCCAGCCGTCGTCATCGCGCTTCGCGAGAGCGCTCCGCAGCCGGCCTTCCATGCGCCGCTGCATGAGGTTTCCGCCGGCTATGCGCCAACCCCCATACTCTCCGTTTGGGACCCGGCGGTTCGCGACGCCATCCGCGCCGGTGGTTCGTCCACCATCACGCTCCACATCCCGGCGCCCCACATTACGCCCGTGAAGCTGCGCAATGTCGTGGGGGTGCTGCGCGGATCCGATGCGGCGCTCAAAGACACCTACGTCCTCCTCACCGCGCACTACGATCACCTCGGAATTGGCGGCACGGGCGAGGGCGATCACATCTTCAACGGCGCCAATGACGACGCCAGCGGCACGGCTTCAGTCGTCGAGATCGCCGACGCGCTCGCGGCGCAGGCCCGACGCCCCCGGCGCAGCATCGTGTTCGTAGCTCTGTTCGGCGAAGAAGTGGGCCTCCTCGGCTCTCGCTACTACGCGCGCCACCCCATATTCCCTCTCGCCAAGACCATTGCCGACATCAATCTCGAACAGATGGGCCGCACCGACGATTCCCAAGGCCCGCACGTCGGCATGTTCAACCTCACGGGCTTCGATTTCACGGACATGCCCGCGGTGTTCCGCAAAGCCGCCGCGCCCATCGGCATCCGCGTGGTCAAAGACGAAAAGAACAGCGATCCATTCTTCACGCGCAGCGACAACGCCGCTTTCGCCGCCGCCGGGATTCCTTCCACCACGATCTCGGTCGCCTACGTCTATCCCGACTATCACGGCGCCGGCGACGAATGGCCCAAGCTTGATTACGCGAACATGGCCAAGGTGGATTCCGCCATCGCCGCTGCCATCTCCGCCATTGCCGACAGCCCATCGGAACCCCAGTGGAACGCCGCCAATCCGCAGGTGGAGCGATTCGTCAAAGCGAAAGCAGCTTTAAGCCGCTAAGAGCAAGCTACGAGCCGCGAGCGACGAGCGTCGAGCCTCGAGCGGGGTTGACTCGTAGCTCGAAGCCGGCGGCTCGTAGCTCATTCTTTCTGCCCGGATCCAGATGCGCCAGCCTCCTGCGCAAATTCTCGTACGCCCGGAACAGCATCGATTTCACCGCGGATACCGAACAGTTCTGCGCGCGCGCGATCTCCCAGTAGTCCATGTCCAGGTACTTGTGCATCAGGATGGCGGCACGGTGCCGCTCCGGCAGCGCGTCGACGGCTTTCCGCACGTCGTACAGCCGGCTTTCCGAGATCAGCCTCTCTTCGATATTCGGCGCCGGTGACCGCGGTGTGATCAAGCGCGTGTGGGAAGGCTGATCGTCCAGGCTGATCGTAGCGGAATCGGCGCGGTGGTCCCGTACCCAATTGCGCGCCAGGTTGGTGGCGATGCGAATCAGCCAGCTTCGGAAGTCCGCCGAGGCCTCGTAGTTGTGGGCGCGGTAGACGCGCAGAAACACTTCCTGCGCCAGTTCTTCGGCCACCGCGTGGTCGTGCACCAGCCGGTACAGATATGCCACGACCGGACTGCGATATTTATTCAGCAGCAGCGCGAACTTTGTCGTATCGCCCGCGCGGAAGGCCAGCATCCATACCGCCCCCTGGTCCGCAACCGCCGGCGCGCATCCCCCCGGAATCGTCATGAGGACTTCCCCTACAACTTGAATTCCCCAAAACGGCGTCAAGGGTTCCCTTTTCCCCGGAAGCTTTACAAAAGCCCGGCGCCTTTCGCCGTTAGCTGACAGCTGTCAGCTGAAAGCTCTTAGCTGGCAGCCATTTGTAATAGCTGCCTCGCGCGCAAGCGGTTTACAATCGCATTTTGTGGCGACGTTATCCGAAGCCGTTGTCGGCGACGATCAGGTCGCATCTTCAGGGAGAAAACAACGCGTGCGCGAATTCCAGGATAAGAGCGTGCTCATCACCGGTGCCGGCCGCGGCATCGGAAAACGGTTGGCCATGGGGTTCGCCCAGGCGGGCGCCCGCGTCGCCCTGCTGGCCCGCAGCCAGGCCGAGCTCGACCTCGCCAAGCTTGAAATCGAGCAGGCCGGGGGCAACGCCCTCCGCCTCCGCGCCGATGTTCGCGATCTAGAGCAGCTCACCGCGGCCGTCGACCGCATCCGGGTCGTATTCGGCGGGCTCGACATCCTGGTCGCAGCCGCCGGTGTGCAAGGTCCGATCGGCCCCCTCCTTTCCACCCGGCCGAAAGCCTGGGCGGAGACCTTTGAGACGAATGTCATCGGCGTCGAGAATTCCTGCCGCGCCGTCCTTCCGCACATGATCGAGCACCGCTCCGGAAAGCTCGTATTGATCGCCTGCGGCGGCGCCGGCCATCCGCGACCCAACTTCAGTGCCTATGCCGCGTCTAAAGCTGCCGTCGCCCGGTTTGCCGAATGCCTCGCCGAGGAAGTTCGCGATCACAACGTGCAGGTGAACTGCGTCGCTCCCGGCGGCTCCTACACTCACATGACCGACGAGATTCTCCACGCGGGAGAAGATCGCGCCGGGTCCCGCGAGATCGCCGAAGCCGAGCACGTCAGGGTGACCGGAGGAATCGCGCCGGAAAAGCAAATCGCCCTCGTCCTGTTCCTCGCCTCCCCCCGCTCCAATCATGTCAGCGGCAAGCTGATCCACGTCAGCGACGACTGGCGCCGCTTCGAGCGCGAGAACATGAAACCCGAGCTCTTCACTCTCCGCAGGGTGCAGAGAATCTAGGGCTTAGAGCCGCACGGACTGGTATCTCATGAAGGAGGGCTGCGGGCCGGTCTCCCGGCCCGTTGTTGTTCACGTCAGCTGGAACGTTTACGGCGCCGCTCGAAACGGACGCGGACCGTAATCGTGATCGTCACCGCTATGGCGGTCATGACGGTGATTCCCATGCACGGCACTGGAAACCTCCTTACGCCCGGACACTGAGATCGACCGGCCTGGGCGCAGCCAGGCCGCGCGCGGGACCCCCAAATATCCCTTCCAGCGACCCACGACGGCGCGAAACCGGATCCTAGCAAAATGACGTTCTTTTCCTGCTGCCTAACCACGATAAAGTGGTGTTAATATCTGATTTGGGCCACGAAGCCCAAGACTGGAGTCCAAGGGTTTAAGGAGTGTTTATGAAGAAACTTGTCGTAGTGTTGGCAATTCTAGCGCTGGCCGCGATGGCTTTCGCGGGCACCATCCCCGTTGGGAAAAACAGCTTCCGGATCACCCTCATGCAACCGTCCGTGGTCAATGGAACAGAGTTGAAACCCGGGGAGTACAAACTGAATCTGAGCGAGGCCAGGATCACCCTGGTCCAAGGAAAGATTTCGGTGGAAGCACCGGCCACCTTCGAAACCGCCGATTCGAAGTTCGACAACACCGCTATCCGCTACCAGCAACAGGGCGGGAAGCAGTCCGTCGCCGAGATCCGTCTGGGCGGCAGCAAGACCAGAGTCATCCTGCAGCCGTAACCGCAGGCTGGCATATAAGAACCCAAACTGCCGCGGATGCAGCCTCCATTCCGCGGCATTTTTGTTTCCAGAGGCTGCTCGGAAACCTCCAATGGCTTAATCTAGTAAGTACTGGATGGACCGGATCGGCCGCTACAAAATCGTCAGGGAATTGGGCCGCGGCGCCATGGGCGTCGTGTATCACGCCATCGATCCCAACATTGGCCGCCCCGTCGCCATCAAAACCATCCAGCTCGGCTCCGTTCGTAACTCCGACGAACAGCAGCGTTTGCGCGAGCGCCTGTTCCGCGAAGCCCGCTCCGCCGGTATCCTCTCGCACCCCGGCATAGTCACCATCTACGATGTCGAGCAGCAGGACGACGTAGCTTACATCGCGATGGAGTACGTCGACGGCCCCACCCTCGACTCCCTGCTCTCGGGCCCGCAGCCCCTTGCTCCCGGGCAGATGTTCCGTATCCTGGCGCAAACCGCCACGGCTCTTGACTATGCCCACCAGAAAGGCATCGTCCACCGCGACATCAAGCCCGCCAACATCATGATCGCCGCCGACGGCACAGCCAAAATCGCCGACTTCGGCATCGCCAAGATCACCGCCTCCGAGCAGTTCACCATGACCGGCTCCATCGTCGGCACCCCGCACTATATGTCGCCCGAACAGGTGCAGGGCCAGGCCGTCGACGGCCGCTCCGATCAGTTTTCCCTCGCCGTCATCGCTTACGAAATGCTCACCGGCGAAAAGCCCTATACCGGCGAGCATCTAACCACAGTGGTCTACAAGATTGTGGCGGAGGATCCCGCCCCGCCCCACCGGCTGAACGCCACCCTGAGCGCTTCCATCGAAAACGTCCTCCGCCAGGGCCTGGCGAAAAAACCGGAGCAGCGCTTCCGCAACTGCTCGGAGTTCGTCGATTCGCTCGAAAAAGCCTGCGCCGCCACCAAGGGCTGGAAGGCCATGACCCGCGGCGGCGGCCTCAACGAGCCTACCCTGGGACAGATCCCGCCGCGGCCCGGCGCCGTGACGCTGCCCCCTTCGCGCCGCCCGCGCCGCGCCGACGAGACGGCGACCGGCGAAACCGTCGTCCGCAAAAAATCCAACTTCCTGCCGTTCCTTCTCGCGATCCTGATGGCCGCTGCCCTCCTCGCCCTCATCGGCTGGCAGGCCGGACCCTGGACAGGTTCGTCCGAGCCCAACTCCCCATCCAAACCGCTGGCGAAGACTCAGCCGCCGCAAGCGGCGTCCAAGACCCAGCCGGCCGGCAGCGATAAGCCGCACCCTATGCCGCCCGCCCAGACAACCGCTAAACCTGCCGGCGACCAGTCCGCCCCGCCATCCGAAACGGTGCCCGCGCAACCTCCGTCCGGCAGTGCCGCCGCGACACCTCCCGAAAACGCCCCCGAAAAGGCGCCGGAGAAAGCGGATTCAACGCCGCCCGAGACAGCCCCGGAAAAAGCTTCGGAAAAGGCTCCCGAGAAGTCCGCACCTAAAGTGGCTGCCAACCACCCGCCCGCGCCGCCGAACACGAACGCCACACGCACCCGCCCTGTCTCTCGACCCTCGGCCCCGACGCCCCAACCCGTCGCCATCATCAGCAGTCCCGGCGGCGCCACGGCCACGCTCGATGGCCGCTCCGATACCGCCTGCACTACCCCCTGTTCGCTCGACGCCACGCCTGGCCGCCATACCGTCGCCATTACCATGCCCGGCTACCAGATCGAGCACCGCGAAGTAAACGTCGGCACCGCTCCCCTGGAACTGCCCGCGGTGTTGTTACGTGCTCCATCCGGAACCCTCATGCTGACCAGCGTGCCCATCGGCGCGGCCATTGAGGTGAATGGGAAAAAGCAGACCCAGGTCACCCCTGCCGAACTCCACCTGCCGCCCGGGAGCTACCGGATCACCGTTGAAAAGGACGGCCTCACCTACACAGCCCCCATCGACATCCGCAACGGCGAAACCAAGCTCATGAAGCTGACCCTGCAGCAGTAGGGGGACAGGTGATTCCCTGTCCTCGCGACCGCCCCGCGAAGCGGGGTGCAGTTCCCCTCCCTGAGACAAACAGATTTCGGAAATCCGTACGTATTAAACCCGAAACAGGCGCGCTCAGGTAGGTTGTCCCGGGTCTCGGTCTGGCGCATCAGCCGCCGAACACCATCCGTCCGAGGTCGTTGCCCAGCCTGGGCAGCTCTTCCGGATCTGCCGCGCTGCGAAAATGTGCCGCCAACTCATGCAATTCTTGGCATCTACGAGTTTGAGGCATCCATTCTCAATAGCGTACCCAGGAAGTGGTGTCGGAGCGTAACGTGCGCCTTCTACCCCGCCGACTCCTCCGCCGCCGGCAACACCGCCACGCCCTCGCTCCAGCCCGCGTTTGCCGGAAAGCTCCAGTTCCGGCGCTCGATAATGACGTGCGGCTCGTAGGTCTTCCCCTCCGCCAGACGCCGCTCCTCGCGCTTGGCCGTCCATAGCAGCACAGGCCCTAGCACGTGGCTCACCAGCCGGGTCGCCCAGCCAAACTCCCGCCCGATTTCGCGCCGCAGCGCGCCGATCTTCCGGCTCACCGACTCGTTGGTGCCGCACAGACGCTTCTCCATGGCCCACAGCGCGGCGGCATAACCGTCTCGCAGCGACCGCGCTTCCCACGCGAAACGCGCCCGCACCCGCGGGTCGGGATCGTTCCTGTATTTCAACCACCCCTGAAACGTCGTGCGGCAGATGCGGTAGATGCTCGGACCGTTTCGCTCGAAATCGCGCCGGAACGCCCAATCCAGAAACCGCTTCGAATCCTCACGCGAAATCGCGCTGTGCCGGAAGTTGAACTGGTGCTGCCCGTGGATATCGGCTAGGTCCACGTCGTCCAGCATCCGCCCTTCCTTTTGCATCTGGAAGAACAGCGGGGTGCCCGGCACCGGCGTGTACAGCATGAACTGGTGAAAATCGGTATCGTGCGCCACCGCGTGCTCGATCTCTTCGCGAATGTTCTCCGGCGTATGGTGCTCCAAGCCGACAATGGTGGATCCCAGCAGCTTGATCCCGTGGCTGCGCAGCTCCCGCGCCAGCGCCAGCGTGTCCGCGCCTTCCAGCTTCGTGTAATTCGAACGCGGCGACTCCAGCCCCATCCACACCCACGAAACACCCAACTCCACCAGCTCCCGCATCTGGTATTGCCGGATCGCGTTGGCCGACGAGAACACATAGAGCGCCCACGGCTTGTCCGCCTTCTTTAGGAAGCCGAGCAGCTCCAGCGCGCGCCGTTTGTGCAGCAGAAAATTCTCGTCCATCATGAAGAACGAGCGCACTCCCAGCTTCGCCTCCATGTCTGACATCACGCCAAAGAGCTGCTCGCCGGTATCGTAGAAGTTCAGGTACTTTCCCTTACCGCCGAAAAACGCCGAGGTCGTGCAGAAGTTGCAGCCCATGGGGCAGCCCACCGAGGGGATAATGGTCGCCGCCGTCGAGCCTTCCTGCTGCGGTAAGTTCACTCCCAGCGTGCGGGCACCGAAACCCGACACAATCTCCGGATGCTGGATCGGCGCTGCCTCGTCTTCTCCCAGGACCCGCCGCATCCAGGCGATGCCGTCGCCCCGCACAACGTGGTCGGCATCGATCATCGTCTCGATGGCCGGAATCGCCGTCACGTGTCCCCCCACCACGACGGTGGAATGGGGTGAGATCTCCCGCACGATGCGGCACATCTCCCGCACCTTCCCCACGTTCACGATGATGGAGGAGATTCCAACAATATCGTATTGGTTGGCCCGCAGTTCCGCCTCAAAATCCGCACGCGTAGGAAAATCCAGCACCGTTGTTGGCGCCGCGATGTTTCTTTGGATCATCAGGATCCCCCATGACCGGTGAAACATCCGCAGCGAGAACGGTCCCTGTTCCCGGGTCACCTGGTTGTGGTACAGCTCCATCGGATTGATCTCGCGGCTTCCGAACTCATCGTTCTGCGCGTACGGGCCGAACACCGACGAGAGCAAGATACGGGCGCGACTGCCTTTAGGATGTACGAACATTGTAGATAATGAGTACTGAAACACTGAATATACCATTTATTTGGTCACATCGCGTGGTATACGTTGAAGCGAGGGGGATCAATAACTTAGACGCGCAAATGCATTGGTTTCGCAAACTCGCCGCGACCGGCCGGGATGGCCTGCTGCGCCTGGCCGTCGCCTGGGGTGTGGCGGTCTGGGCGATCACGGAGGTCCTAAGTTCCGTTCACCTGCTGAACCGTCCGGCCCTCGTCATCGCCTGGGTCATCGTTGTCCTCGTCTTGTGGGGCAGGTGGGCAGCCTGCACCCCGATTGCCCGGCGGCTGCCAGCCGCCGCGCAGGATTCCATCCTGCCCCACTTTTACCGGCTATCCGACCCGATAGTTTGTCTCAGCATCGCCGGCATCGCCGCCATCCTGTTCCTCACCGCCCTCACCGCCATCGTCTCTCCTCCCAATAGTGCCGACGCCATGGCCTACCACATGCCGCGCGTCGTCTATTGGGCCGGACAGTCGAGCGTCCGCTTCTTCCCCACGCCCTACCTCAACCAGATCATGCTCCAGCCCATGGCGGAGTACGTCATGCTCCACACCTACCTTTTGTCCGGCGGCGATCGATTCATTAACCTGGTCGCCTGGTTCGCATCGCTGATGTCGATCATCGCCGTATCGGCTATCGCGCGGGAATACGGCGCCGGCCTAAAAGGCCAGGCCATTGCCGCTCTGTTTTGCGCTACGCTGCCCGCCGGGATTCTCGCCTGTTCCGGTGCGAAGAACGATTACCTGATGGCCCTCTGGTTGGCCTGTGCCGTCTACTTCGCGAAGCGACTTACGGCCACCGCGGCACGCTCCGATACCCTCTGGCTTGGATGCGCCCTCGGCCTCGCTCTCCTTACGAAAGCGACGGCCTACCTGTTTGCTCCCTGGCCCATCGTCTTCATTCTGCTGCAATCGCCCAAGCGCCGGCTTCGCGGCGCAGCTGTTGCCTTGCTCTGTGCCCTGGCCATCAACGCGCCGCTCTATGTGCGCAACTTCCATCTGAGCGGCTCGCCCCTGGGATTTGATTCCGCGCAGGCTAACGGCTATTACCGCTGGCGCAACGAGACCTTCGGCTGGAAACAGACCGCCTCCAACCTGCTGCGCAACACCGCCGAGCAGCTCGGCGCGCGCAGCCCTCGCTGGAACCAGGCCGTCTTCGATTTCGCGCTCGCCGCCCACCGCACCCTGGGCATTGATCCCCGTGACCCTGCCGATACCTGGCGCGGCGCCGCGTTCGCCCCTCCCGTCAACGCCAATCACGAAGCCAACGCACCCAACCGCTGGCACCTCGCGATCTTGTGCATCGCCGCTTTGTGGTGCTTGTTTCGCGCGCGTTCCCGCGCATGGTATGCCCTGGCTCTCGTCTGCGGGTTCGTGGCGTTCTGCGCCTTTCTGAAATGGCAGCCCTTCATGGCGCGCCTAATTCTGCCGCTATTCGTGCTCGGCGCGCCCGTAGCCGCCATTGTGGAAGAGATTCGTCCCCTCTGGCTTCAGGCCGTCCTCTGCGTGTTCCTTCTGAACAACGCCCGGCCAGCCGCGCTGGAAAACTGGGTCCGGCCGCTCCAAGGACCGCACAGCATCCTTCACCGCGATCGCAACGAAATGTATTTCGCCGACATGGGCCAGTGGAACAACGCAGCCTCTTATCCCGCCGCGGTTAGGGCGCTGCGCCAATCGGGCTGTAACGCCGTGGGCATCGACATCAATAACTTTCAGCTTGAGTACCCGCTGCAGGCTCTGCTCAGGCAGGTAAATCCACGCGCCCTCTTCTTCCACGTCGCCGTCGCCAATTCATCGCAAAAGTACGCGCCGCCGGCATTCGCCCGAGCGTGCGCCATCGTCTGTCTCGATTGTCTCGGCGACGACAGACGCCTCGCTCTCTACCGCGACTATCCGAAGCAAGTCACTGCAGGGAAATTCGTGGTGCTCACGCGATGAGCTTGCAGCTAGAACTTCTTCAGCTCGTCGACCAGCGCGTTGAGCCCCTTGCTCACGTACAGGCTGCTCAACCGCTGTTCCTCGGCGGAGGGAGGAAGGATCTCCACCAGAGCGGTGCGTTCCAGGTCCTCGCGACTCGGAACCCATAGCCTCCCGTCGGCGAACTGCACCTTGCTGACGAAGGCGGAGGCGCCTTTGATGTTCACCTGCTGTCCGTTGCGCGTGACACGCAGGGCCGTATCCTGCTCCACGCTGGCCTTCTTGCCGGCGGGGAGGTAAAGCGAGTCGCTAGCGGGTACCGACGCGGCGAGGTACTGCTGGCCATTGGGATCGCGCAGCAGCCATCCCAGCTCGACGAACTTCACCGGCTGGTTGGAACGGTTGCGGACTTCGATCCGCGGGGCCCGCGCCTCGTTACCCGCCACGCGCGCCCACCCGCCCACCGGTTGCACAGGAGAATCGGGAAACTCGACCATCGCGAATTGCTCGACACGCTCGGGCGCCAGTGCCGCGGAAGTAACGGCCGGCCCTCGCAGCACGGCGACATCCAGCAACGGGCGCGCAGCCTCAATATTGAAGATCGCACGCCGCAGGCCTTCAGGACCGCTCCGCGCCAGCACCTTCTTCAGATACGCCCGATCGCGCTGCGCCTGCATCTCCCACGCAGTCAGGGTACGGCGGGAGTTCAGCCGGTCCGGACCCCAGAATGACAGATCCTGGAACAGCACGCCATCGAGGCTGACATCCACCAGCCCGCCGCTGGCCATCTGGCTGGGCCGCATCAGCCGCATATCGATATGGACCGGGAAGGGTTCGCGCGGGCCGACATTGAGGCCGAACAACGAAACCGAGCTTGTGCCGCCGAGCGTAACTTCCTGCGACACCACGCGCAGCGTGAGACCATGGATGCGGTTGCCGCTGGTATTTTGCAGCTTGAGCACCAGGTGCAGATCGAGCATCAGGGCTGCGCCGCGCGCGCTCACGCGCGAGTCGCCCGTCGAAAACTCGAGTTGGGCCACCGGAGAATCACCGGGGAACTTAATGGAGACCGACCCGGGATTGAGCGGCTGGTCCTGTGCCGGCACCGCGCCAACACTGAACAGTGCGATGGCGAATAAGCGGGTGGAGGACTTAATCGACATCGATTTTGTTCACCGTCACATAGCCGGTTTCGCGGTCTACATAACGGGCCTCCACGGAGCCTTGCGCGCCCATCGAGTAGGTGACGTGGCGCGCCTCGGGATGGAGCAGGGTGAGGGCTTGCCGGCCCTCGCGCATCTGAATTCCGGCGCCATCGGGCGTAGCTTCGGCCACAATGCCTAAGTCGTTAGTAGCAGGCGCGGGCCGTTCGAGCGTAATACCGGCGGCCAACAGGGCCGCGATCGAAGCAAAGGCCACCGCCGCGCGGAAGCCTGTGAGTTGCGCCCGGCTGTGGGACTCGGCCGGTGTGCGGACGCATTCGCCCGCCGCCAGGCCCAGCCGGATATTGGCCTTCATTTCGGCGGCCAGCCGGTTCCATTGGATTTCGGGGGTTTCGGCCAGATCGGGCAGGATGCTGCGCATCCGCTCGTATGCGGCGATCTCTTCCCGGCATTCTTCGCAGCGGGACACATGGCGCGCGGTGCGCCACCGGGCGAACGCGCCCAGGTCCCCACCCGCGTGCAATGCCAGCGTCGCCTGATCGGGGTGTTTCATTTCCTTACCGCTTCCTTCTTTCCACGTACCGCCGGAACTTCACGCGTGCGTTCGCGATGTGCGAGCGCACGGTGGCCTTGGAGCAATTCAGCCGTTCGGCCACTTCTTCGGCGGGCAGTCCCTCCACATCGCGCAGGAGCAGGGCGGCCCGTTCCCGCGGACTCAGAAGGCGCAAACCATCTTCCAGATAATTGCGTTGCTCGGACCTGAGAAGCAACTGCTCGGGTGTCTCCGAGTGGCTCTCCGGAGCGTCTTCGATTTCACAAAATGTCGCCCGGCCGTTGCGCCGGAGGAAATCGATGGCGGTATTCGTGGCGATTCTTGACAGCCAGTGGGCCGCTTTTTGCTCGTCTTTGAGCTGTTCCTCGTGCTGGAGGGCCTTGATGAAGGCCTCCTGCGTCAGATCCTGCGCATCGGCGATATTGCCGACGATGCGGTAGATCTGGGTCGTGATCCGCCGTAAGTGCTCTGAGATAAAGCGGTTTCGCCTATCGTCGAGTTCTAGGGCCGGCTCGATCACTTCGCTCATTGCCATGCAAGCGACAGTCTTCACAGGTTCCTAAAAAGATGACGGCGAAACCCGGAAAACGTGGAAACGAAAAGCGTAGCTGCCGCTGGTCTTATTTTATCAGGGCGCCCCCGGCCTTTACGGGAGCTTCGCCGTGACCACCAGGAAGACCTCCGTGTTGTTCTGCGGGTCGACTTCGACCTTCCCCAGAACCAGCTTCTGGTTTTCCCGGATATGGATGCCGGTGGGTAGTTCCCTGCTTAATTTCGTGGCGGGACCGGTAGGGCACTTTAAGCGTGAAAACCAGGTTCGGAACGGTGACCGTCTTGGTCCGGCTGTCCACCTGCGCGGTAACCTGGGATCATGAGACCCGTAGCAGTTATAGGGATCGGCAAGACTCCGTTCGGCGCTTTCGCCGACCGCGATTTGCGGTCGCTGGCGGTCGAGTCAGGAGAAAAATGTCTCACCAACGCGCGCATCGCACCGGACCAGGTGGAGTCCTTTTACCTTGGCAATTTCGCGGGACCGTCATTCGTGGGCCAAAATCACCTGGCGCCCTACGTTTCGACGGCGCTCGGAATTACCGGAGTCCCCGCCACTCGCATCGAGGCCGCCTGCGCCTCCGGCGGCTCCGCGTTTTTTCACGCATGGTCGGAAGTGTCCGCCGGTATCTATGACATTGTTATGGTCGTGGGCGTTGAAAAGATGACGTCGCAGCCCACGGCGCGCGTCAGCCAGATTCTCGCGGAAGCCGGGGATTGCTCGGGCGAGATGAAAGCCGGCTCTACTTTCGCGTCGCTGTTCGCCATGATTGCCAACCGCCACATGCACGATTTCGGCACCACGCGCGAACATCTGGCTTCGGTCGCAGTGAAGAACCACGCCGCCGGCGCGCTCAATCCCGACGCCCACATGCGCAAGGTCATCACCCTGGAGCAGGCACTCAAGGCTAAACCGATCGCCGAGCCGCTCACGCTTTACGATTGCTCTCTCATCAGCGACGGCGCGGCAGCCGTGATCCTGGCGCCGCTCGACCGCGCGCGCGAATTCACCGCCAAGCCCGTCCGCGTGCTCGGCATCGCGCAGGCTTCCGACTACGTGGCGCTCGACCAGAAAGACGACATCACTACGTTTCCGGCCGTGCGCAAAGCGGGCGACAAGGCCTATGCGATGGCGGGAGTGAAACCCGCGGACATCCAGTTCGCCGAGCTGCACGACTGCTTCACCATCGCGGAGATCATCGCCACCGAAGATCTCGCCTTCGTGAAGCGCGGTCAAGGAGGGCCCTACGCCTTCGAAGGCTGCACCTCGCTCCACGGCGCGCGGCCCATCAATACGAGCGGCGGCTTGAAATCGAAGGGACACCCCGTCGGCGCCACCGGCGTCGCGCAGATTTGTGATCTGGTCCTGCAAATGCGCGGCCAGGCCGGCGAGCGCCAGTTGAAGCGGGCGGAGCTCGGACTAGCCGAGAACCTCGGCGGATCGGGCGCGACTTGCGTCGTGACCATTTTGGGGGCGGCATGAGAAGCGGAACTGTGTACACCGAGACCGTGATCTACTCGGCGCCGGAAGCGTTTGTCTCCGAGGCGCCCTACCAAACGGCCATCGTCACGGTCGACAGCGGCGGCCGCGTCACCGCGCGCATCGCGGGAGATCGCGTGGCCATCGACGACCGTGTCGTCGAGGTGGAGGGGCGCGGCGGCGTTCCCTTTTTCCGGAAGGCCTAAAGCCCTTATAATCGCTCCCATGGGCGAATTGCGCGTGGATTCCGCGAGCCCGTTTCTGGGCATTCACGCCATCAACATCTACGTAAAAGACCAGGAGCGCAGCCTCCGCTTTTTCGTGGACCAGCTCGGGTTTCGGGTGGCCTTCGACGCGCGCCTTCCCTATGGAGGCCGGTGGCTTGCGGTGGGCCCTCCCGATGGAGATACCGTGTTGGCTTTGACCGCTCCCTCACCGCGATCGAAGGAGTATCAGTTGATCGGCCGGTCTACCGGAATCGTCTTCGTCACCGAAGATGTGCTGGGCACGTATGAACAATGGCGCAGACAAGGTGTGAGGTTTCGCTCTACCCCAAGGCTCAGGCGCGTCCAGTATGACACGGTGTCGCCGGCTCCAAAGGACGGCCCGGAGCCGCAGCGGCCCGTATGGGGCGGTGTGTTTACGCGGTTTCAAGATGTGGACGGGAACACGTATTCACTGGTGGGCTTCGATGCGGTCAATCGGGAGATCGACCGGCAGCGGCGGCAAGTCGCTATCCGCCTGGAAGCAGAACGGCGCGCCGCGCAGGAGTTGGAGATTGCCAAGCAGGTGCAGGCCCGCCTGTTCCCGCAAACCATGCCGCCCATGGAGACGCTCGATTACGCTGGAACCTGCATCCAGGCGCGCCAGGTGGGCGGCGATTACCTCGACTTTCTCGACCTGGGCCGCCGCCGGTACGGCCTGGCGATCGCTGATATCGCGGGCAAGGGGATGGCCGCCGCATTGATCATGGCGAACCTGCAGGCCAGCCTGCGCAGCCAGTGCGCCATCGCGCTCGACGAGCCCGAGCGCCTGCTGTGTTCCGTGAACCGCCTCTTCTTCGAGAACACGCACGAGAGTTCCTATGCCACGCTCTTCTTCGGCGAGTACTGCGACGAGACGCGCCGTCTGCGCTACGCCAACTGCGGACACCTCGCGCCGCTGGTGATCCGCGGCGACGGCTCCTTAGCGCGGCTGGAATCCACTTCCACGGTGGTCGGACTGTTCAGCGAATGGGACTGCGCGTTCGCCGAGCACCGGCTGCAACCGGGCGATACGCTGGCGCTCTACACCGATGGCGTTACCGAATCGTTCAACGAGGCCGGAGAGGAGTTCGGCGAACAACGCCTTGTGGAGGCGCTCCACCGGCACCGCGAAGCGCCGCCGCGCGAGACGATCGCATCCGTCGTTGACGAGGTCCGGCGCTTTAGCCCCGAGGAGCAGCACGACGACATCACCCTCATCGTGGCGAAGTGCAGATAGATGCGGGCGCCAACCGGAAACTACAAGTGGTGGGTGGTGGCCATGCTCTGGCTGGTCTGCTTCTTCAACTACGCCGACCGCCAATCGATCTTCTCGGTCTTTCCTCTGCTCGAAAAGGAACTCAGGCTGAGCGACGTCGAGCTGGGCCTGGCAGGCGCATCGTTCATGTGGGTGTATGCGCTCTTCGGCCCCATCGCCGGCTGGTTGGGCGACCGCTTCTCGCGCAAAGCTCTCATCCTGGGGGCGCTCGTTTTCTGGTCGGTGGTCACCGCCGCCACCGCTTGGTCGCACAACCTGTGGCAGCTCACGCTCTGCCGCGCGCTGGGTGGACTGGGCGAGGCTTTTTATTTTCCGGCAGCGATGTCGCTCATTAGCGACTACCACACGGGAACGACGCGCTCGCGCGCCATGTCGCTGCACCAATCGAGCGTATACGCCGGGACGATCGGCGGCGGAGCGTGCGCCGGATGGCTCGCCGAGCATTTCGGATGGCGCCCCATGTTCACCGGATTCGGATTGGCGGGAGTCCTCGTCTCAGTGCTGCTGCTGGGTCTCCTCCGGGAACCGAACCGGGGAGCCGCCGAAGGCCAACTCGAGGCCAAATCGGCGCGACCGTCGCGGCCGATTGTGACCGTCGTTGTTGACCTGCTTACCAACCGGACGGTCGTGCTGCTCATTCTTGCATTCATCGGTGCGAACTTTGTCGCCATGGTCTTTCTTACCTGGATGCCCGCGTACCTGCACCGCACTTTCGGCATGACTCTTTCCATGGCGGGCTTGAACGCTACCGCATGGTTGCAAACAGCTTCGGTAGCGGGTGTGCTCAGCGGCGGCGTCCTGGCGGACCGCCTTTCCCGCAAACGCACCGGCGCCCGTGCTTTCACGCAATCCGTCGGCCTGGCGTGCGGTGTGCCGTTTCTGTTCCTGACTGGACGCACGCTTTCGATTCCCGTGCTGGTTGCGGCCATGGCCTGCTTCGGCTACTTCAAAGGCTTGTACGACGCCAACATCTTCGCCGCGCTTTATGACATTGTCCCCGTCGACGTCCGCGCCGCAGCTGCAGGGCTCCTCAACTCCCTGGGATGGCTCGGGGCTGGATTCGCCCCGGTGCTGGTGGCGGCTGCTTCCCAGCATTTCGGAATGAGCGCCTGCCTTAGCGCGACGTCCGTCATCTATTTTGTCTGCGCCGTGCTCTTGTTCTCCGCCGCGCGGCTGTAAAAAAGAGGACAGATTGCGGTAGATGCATTTTCCGCATAGGCCTCTGTTTTGTTTCCCCCGTTTTCGAACGCTGGTCCAGAGATTGCTGCGCGCACTTCAGCGCCACTTGAACCAGAAAAGGAGCGAACGTACATGGCACAAGGCCAAAACCGTTTAGTCTGCGAAGGCTGTGGGAAACAGTTCAACAACCAGCAAGAGCTACAGCAGCATCGTGCGGAGTGCGCCGGTGTACAAGCGAAGCAACAACAGGGACAGGCCGGCGGCAAAACCAGAGCAATGGGCAGCACTGAACCCGTTGAAGACATAGACGAGGGCTAAGGGATCGCGATCGGCGCCGTGGGCTATGAGCAGTTGGCTTGTGGCTCACGGCGGTTTTTGGGGGGGACCATGGGCAAATTACAGGGAATGAAGGTCGCCATTCTGGCGACGGATGGATTCGAAGAAGTCGAACTGACGGAACCGCGGAAAGCGCTGGAACAGGCGGGAGCAAGGGTGGACATCCTTTCAGAAGAAATTGGCGAAATCCAGGGCTTCCAGCATCATGACAAGGCGGGCAAAGTACAGGCTGACCACACCGTGCAGAATGCTCGACCGGACGATTATGACGCGCTGATGCTGCCGGGCGGCGCGCTGAACGCGGACCAGGCGCGGATGAGCGAGGGCTGCCGGCACTTCATTCGCGAGATGGACCGTGCCGGCAAACCCATCGCCGCGATCTGCCACGCGCCGTGGGAACTGATCTCCGCGGAAGTAGTCAAAGGGCGCAAGCTGACGAGCTGGCCGAGTATTCAGGACGATATCCGCAACGCGGGCGGACGATGGGAGGACCGCGAAGTAGTGGTCGATCAGAATTGGGTGACCAGCCGCGGGCCCAAGGACCTGCCGGCGTTCAACCGCGAAATGCTGTCTCTATTCTCGCGGGCGCCGGTGGAGTCGCGGTAACGCTCGATGCGGCAGGCGAGGCCGTTCACCGTGCGGGCAGTTTGGGACCTCATCAAGCAGACGGCGTCCAACTGGAACGAGATCAATGCGCCCCGGTTGGGCGCCGCCCTCGCCTTCTACACTATGCTCTCCGTTTCCCCGCTGCTCGTGCTCTTGGTCGCGCTCGCAGGCCTCGTGTTCGGCCCGCAAGCCGCCGAAGGTCGGGTCGTGGGGCAGTTGCAAAGCGTGATCGGATACGAGGGCAGCCTCGTACTGCAAGACCTGCTGGCCCACACCCGCCAACTTTCCTCCGGTCTAACCGCGGTCGGCGCGGGCGTTCTGCTTCTGATCTTCGGCGCATCCAGTGTCTTCGCCGAACTCCGCGACTCGCTGAACCTGGTCTGGGGCTTTAAGACAAAAACCGGTTCGGGCATCATGGGAATCATCCGCAACCGTTTCGTGGCGTTCGCCATGGTGATGGGCATTGGCTTCCTTCTCGTCGTGTCGCTGCTCTTGAGCACTGCCATTGCCGCGGCCGGAAAGTTCTTCGGCAGTCGGCTGCCCATGCCGGCCACTCTACTCCAGGCTAACAACGCCGTTCTTACCTTTCTTGCAGTAACCGTTTTTTTCGCTCTGCTCTATAAGGTGATTCCCGAAGTGCGCATTGAATGGCGCGATGTCTGGATCGGCGCGGCGGTCACGTCCGCCCTGTTCTCCTTGGGAAAACTCCTCATAGGCCTCTATATTGGCAAGGCCGGCGTCGGCTCCGCCTACGGCGCCGCCGGATCGCTGGTGGCATTCCTCATCTGGATGTACTATTCCGCTCAGATTTTCTTCTTTGGGGCCGTGTTTACGCACCAGTTCTCCGAGAAGCACGGATCGCGCGCCCGGATGCGGTCTCTTCGCCACCCGCCGGTCGAACCCATGCCTCCGCCCGCGCCGGCTAAGGTCGCGTAGAGCGCCGATTGGTTGCGTAGATCACGGAATTCGACGCGTGACCGGTTTAACGTGGGTGTAGTGGGAGCGAATCCATGCAGGTTTTAACGTGAGTGTAGTGGGAGTCGAATCCATGCAGGTAATTTCACACCATAGACATGCGCGGAACATTACCGATACGGAGCGATGGTTCTCCGGCTTTTGCGGCGGATGGGCGCTGGCGATGGGAATCCGCCGGGGCGATCGCCAGGGCGTCGCTCTGGCCGTGCTGGGCGCCGAAATGGTCCGCCGCGCCCTGACCGGCCACAGCTACATGTACGAGTGGATTGGCGTCCGCACAGCCCCCAAGGGGCAGGGCGCGGAAACGACCGCGGTGCCATACGAGCTCGGCATCCGCGTCGACCAGATCATCGTGATCGACCTGCCTCGTGCCGCGGTCTACCGTTTCTGGCGGAAGCTCGACAACCTGGCGCGCTTTATGGAGAATGTCGAATCGGTCCGCGAGATCGACGCGAACACCTCCCACTGGATCGTCAAAGGCCCGGCCGGCCGCCACGTGGAATGGGATGCCGTGGTCCACAACGAGATTCCCAACGAATTGCTCGCCTGGCGCACCATTCCCGGCGCCGGTGTGGACCACGCCGGCACCATAACGTTCCGCGACGCTCCCGGCGGCCGCACTGAGCTCACGGTCGAACTGCAATACAATCCCCCGGCCGGCACGCTCGGCGCTGCCTTCGCCGCCCTTTGGGGCAAAGAGCCCGGCATGCAGATCGAAAAAGATCTCCGCCGCCTGAAGCGAATCCTGGAGAACGGCGATTTCATGCCTCGATTCCTGCGCGATCAGGAAATTGACGCCGTCTCGGAGATGTCGTTCCCCGCCAGCGACGCACCCGCGTGGTAGATCAGGCGGTGTATCAGAAGTTGAGAGGCGGACCCCTGATCTAGAACCTTCGCCCTTGGCGGCCTGCTTAAATCTGGATGGTCTTACGGCGTTGAAACAACGGCGGGACGAGGGCGTCCCGCGCAGGCCAGGGGGAGTGCCCCACTGCATTTCAGCAGCATCCCAACTTACCCACGCTAATGCGTGCGACCCGCGCCCGCCACGGGGGTAACGACGCCTGTGGTGACGTAGTGGGGACTCGCAAAGAGCCTATGCCTGACCAGTTCGAGAACCGGTTGCATAGTCGTACAGGTTGGACAGCCCTGGGATCTGCACTGAAGCGCGTGCTTCAGGAGGTAATTCAGATACTCGGCAATTTCAGAGTCTTCGGCCCTCATAAAACAATTCCCTGGATCGGTGTTGCGCCGTTTGGGTACTGCCCTCCCGACACTGACCAGTATCAGCTGCCGCAGTTTTGGAAAACAGTCACGTGAGTACTTCCTCAGTACTTGAGGGGATTGCCTCACTATCGTAAGCAGGCATTTTCACCCCTTCAGTAGCCACAACTCCGATTTACTTTGGTTTACTCGTGGCGCAGCGCGGTACACGGATCGACTCGCGTGGCTCGCCTCGCAGGAAGATACGCGGCCAAGCCGCCGGCGGTCGTCAAAAGGATAACGGCGCCCGCCATCACCATCGGGTCTGTCGTCTTCAGGCCGAACAGCATGGTGTGCAGCCATTGCGAGACCAGCCACGCCGCTGGTAATCCAAGTACCATACCAGCGAACAACAGACGGAATGCACGGCTGACGATCATCCACCGAACACCGCGCTGTTGCGATCCCAAGGCCATGCGGATGCCGATCTCTCTGGTTCGCCGCGCAACGCTGTAAGCTAGCAACCCATATAAGCCGACACATGCCAGAGTCAGCCCGAGTACTCCGAAGCCGGCCGTAAGGCTCGTCATCAGTCGCTCCTGTATGAGGGTTCGCTCCACCTGCTCATTGAGTGCGCGAACCTCCAGCTGGGTCGTGGGGAAACTCGGTTGCAGTTGCCTGCGAATGGCCGACGCGGCTTGGGAAAGCGATCCCGCGGCCCGAATCACAAGCGCGTCGGTACGGGGCTCGCGCTGAAAGTAACTTACATACACAATTGGCTGCGGCGGCAGGCGCAAGCTCCTGGTTGCTACATCCTTCACTACGCCGACGATCCGCAGGTCGCCCGGAGGACGGGTCAGCGTGGCCGACAGATACTGCCCCACCGGACTCTCATTTGGAAAAAAGCGCGCCGCGAACGCCTGGTTCACGATCGCCACATTGGGACTCCCTCGATCGCCCTCGTCAAAGTCCCGGCCTGCAACCAGGGGCGTCCGCATCGTAGCGAAAAACCGGGGCCCAACGGCGATTAGCACTGCGTTGTCGCGCTCCGGAAGCAGCTGCCCCTTCGGAGCAACGGCTTCGGTCCATGTGGCGCCGCTCAGCGGAGTGTGGGTGGTAATGCTGGCGGACACGACTCCTGGGATCTGGCGGACGCGATCGAGCAGGCTGCGGTAGAATTTTTCGAGCCGCGCGCCGACATAGCCCTCCCGCTGACCATCGAGATCCACGAGGAGAATGCCTTCCCGCCGGAAGCCCGGATCGACATCGAGCAGGTTCTGCAAGGTCCGGCCGAACAGCCCGGCGCCCACCAGAAGCAGGAACGCCAGGGCCACCTGGCCGGTCACCAGCAGCGATAGCAGCAGCGACCGCGACCGTATCACGCGCGTGTCATCCTTGAGCACGCCCGACCCGCCGAGCGCCGTGGTCTGATACGAGGGCGCCAGCCCGAACAGCATGCCATTGGCAATGGCCACGGCAGTGACAAAGGCGCATAGGTGCCAATTCGGAGTCAGGTCAAAGACGATGGTTTGGGACCCCGCTCCGGAAAGCATGCCGACCAAAAATCGCGACGTCAGCCACGCCAGGTAGACGCCGAACACCGCACCCGTCGCCGAGAGTAGCATGCTCTCCGTGAGGAGCTGGCGGATAATCCGTCCGCGCCCCGCGCCGATTGCTAGCCTTACAGAGATTTCGCGTTGGCGCGCGGTGGCGCGCGCCAGTAACAAGCTCGCGACGTTGGCGCAGGCGATGAGGAGCACCAGCGCGGTCGCTGCCATCAGGATCATGAGCGGCCGCTCAAATCGCTCCCTCAGGTAGGTATAGCCCGTCCCTCCGGGAGCCAATTCAAATCTCGATTCCGCCATCTCCTTGCGTTGCGCGGCGGCCCAACCGGCGCTGATCACTCGGTCCGAGATCTGAGGCCACACTGCCGCCAGGTGCGCCTCCGCCTGTGACGCGAAGACCCCCTGCTTCGGCCTGGCCAGCGCCCTTAACCAGAAGTTTCCCGGCTTGAGCAGGGAAGCGAATGACGGCTCAAGTTCCGCCAGCGCGGCCGTCGCCACAGTGATGTCGGCCACCGCTCCAACGTTCGCTCCCTGAAAGCCGCGCGGGCTCACTCCGGCAATAGTCACGGGAATGCTGTCCACCAGGACCGTCCGGCCGATGACGCCAGGATCGGCGTCAAACCGGCGCTCCCAATAGCCGTAGCTGATCACGGCAACGAGCGGAGCACCGGGCTGGTCGTCGGACGCCCGCAGCAGCCGCCCCAAGGCCGGGCTTAGCTGAAGCGTGTCGTAATAGCTGCCGGTCACCCAAGCGCCCGGAACGCGGCTGACCGATCCGCGCGGGCCCTCGTCGAAGGTCGCGGCGCTGAAGCCGCACACGTTGGAAAAGATGTCTTTGCGCTCGTCGAACGCCGCAATAATGGCATTCGAGAAACTCTCGCCCGCGGGCGCGGGGCCGCGGCCGGACCGCAGCGTCAACTGCACCAGTTCCTGCGGATTGTGTACCGGCAACCATCGCAGCATGAGCGCATCGATCAGACTGAAAATGGCGGTATTGGCTCCTATGCCCAGCGCCAGCGACAGCACGGCCGTGGCGGTGAATCCAGGGTTGTGCCGCATGGTGCGGAAGGCATACTGCAAGTCGCGAGAGAGCTGTTCGAGCCACATCCAGCTGCAGACCGCGCGCGCCTCCTCCGCCGCTCGCGTCAGGTTTCCCAATTCGCCTGGCTCCGCCATCAGTGCCAGGGACTCCAGCTCTTCGCGCATCTCGTTTTCCTGCGCGCGCCGGCGCGAAGGCAGAAGATATTGCAATTTTCGCCACACGCTCATGACTTGCCCTCCTCCGGCACCGGACCCATGATTTGCCCGACCGCCGAAACGAAATCCGCCCACTTCGAATGCTCCCTCTGCAGTTGTTTGCGTCCCGCCGGCGTCAGCCGGTAGAATTTCACGTGCCGGTTATGCTCCGAGGTCTCCCACCTGGCGGCAATCCAGCCCTTCAGCTCAAGCCGTTTCAAAGCCGGGTAGAGCGAGCCGAATTCCACATCGATGGCATCGCTGGAATTGGATCGAATGGCCTTGGCGATGCCGTACCCGTGAAGCGGCGCCAGGAGCAGCGTTCGAAGCACCAGCATGTCCAGCGTGCCTTGCAGGAGATCCATATAGAGGGATTCTATATAAAGATATTCTTAATATCAACCCGATGCGTGTGTTAGGCCCTCAGCGCCGGCGCGATGTGGTATATACTCGGCCACGGTGAAAATCGCAAAATGGAAATTCCGGCTCTACTGGCCCTCCATAGGGCGACCTGTTGTGAGGCGGACCTTACTCTACTCCTGCTCTATTGCCGTTTGGAGTTCATCGCTGCTATCGCCACAGACGCGTGCTAACCCAGCCATACCCTTGACCTGGGATGAAAAAGCGTTGGCGGATTGGGCCACGCCGCTTGCGGGATTGAATGCCAGGCCGACGCATATTTCCAGCAAAGAATACTACTCGCTGCGGGTAGAAAACCTGCGCACGTATCCGGTATATTCTCCTGGCCGGGAGCCAGAAGGCTATTGGGAGATGCTTCAACATGCGGGCCCGCAGCCGCTGATCGAACCGGAGAAGCTAAAGACTGAGGCGGACTGGATTGCGGCCGGCCAGCGCGTATTTGATGAAGCCGACATGATCCACGAGCGGGTCTTCGATCCCAAGCTTATTGATGCAGCGAGGCGCGCCGAGACATTTCGAGAATCGGGCACGGAGCCGCTTCCGGACGGCACGCTTTACTTTCTCCGATGGGTTCCGACGAACCGCGGCGTCGCGCTTTCGTTGGGAAACTGCAGCATCTGCCATCTCCGGTTCTTCAAGGACGGCACGCGCGTCCCAGGCGCACCCACGTTCGGGAGTGCTAGTAGGGAACCGCGGCTCAGGAATCCGCTCATTTCAGCGATTCATGACGCAAGCAGCGTCTTGAGCGGCGACATGCCATTTGAAATGGCGCCTGGCGATCCGTTGGGGGATCGGCTGTACCAAGCCTTCGGCGTGCCGTGGATTCACGATGAACGAGACGCGCGTCTGAAGACGTTCACTCGTGCCGATTACCTCGCGCACTCGCGAGCAATTAACGACCGCAGCGGGGGGATATCACGCTGGAATGGTAGCCTGTTTTTCCCGGCGACGATCCCGGATTTGATCGGCGTTAAGGACCGGAAGTATATCGATCACACGGCCACCCACCTCCATCGCGACATCGGCGATCTGATGCGGTATGCCGCCCTGGTGAGCTTCGCGGAATCGGCTGATTTTGGCCCGTACCATGTACTGAGTCCCGCGACTAAGCGCGTTCAGGCGCGGCTGCCCGATGAGGCGCTATATGCGCTTGCACTGTATATCTACTCCTTGCAGCCGCCTCCCAATCCCAACAGGTTCGACGAACGTGCCGCCGCCGGCCAGAAGATCTTTCAACGCGAAGGCTGCGTGAACTGCCATACTCCGCCGCTGTATACCAGCAACAAATTGACGCTGGCCGCAGGCTACACGCCCTCGAAGGACGCGACGGCTACGTTGGACATACTGCGCCTATCCGTCGGCACCGACCCAGGCCTGGCCCTGAAGACCCGCAAAGGCACCGGCTACTACAAGGTGCCGTCGTTGAAAGGCGTCTGGTATCGAGGGCACTACCTGCACGACGGCTCAGTCGCCAGCCTGGAAGAGATGTTCGACCCCGACCGGGTGAAGGACACACACGTGCCGGGCGGCTTCATTCCGGTCGGCGGGACGACCCACGCAATCAAGGGTCACGAATTTGGATTAGGAATCAGCGCTGACGAGCGGGCGCAACTGATCGCATTTCTACGCACGCTGTAGCATGTTGACTGGTGCACCACCCTCCCCACGGGTCCGGTCCGCCAATCCTCCACTCTGCTTGCTTTCGCTGTAACCGAGGACTGATAATAGGCCGCATCGCCTTTTTTGGACGGCCGCCGGCCGGTAAAGGCGGGGTGTTCCCTGGCGGCCGGGAGGACTGATGTCTCGCATCGTTCGCTGTTCGCTGATCCAGGCGGCCAATGCCGCTCCACCCGACGCTTCGCTCGAAGCCACCAAGAAGGCCATGATCGAGAAGCATGTCGGCTACATTCAGCAGGCGGCACAGGCCGGCGCGCAGATCGTCTGTCTGCAGGAGATTTTTTTCGGTCCTTACTTCTGCGCCGAGCAGACCACCCGCTGGTACGATTTCACCGAGCGCGTCCCCGATGGGCCCACCATCAAGCTCATGCAGGATCTGGCGCGGCAGCACCACATGGCCCTTATTGTCCCGGTCTATGAGTGCGAGCAGGAAGGCGTGTACTACAACACCGCCGCGATGATTCACAACGACGGCCGCTACCTGGGGAAATATCGAAAAACACACATTCCGCACGTGGCGCCGGGCTTCTGGGAAAAGTTCTACTTCCGGCCCGGCAACCTGGGCTACCCGGTCTTCGACCTCGGCTTCGCTAAAATCGGCATCTACATCTGTTACGACCGCCACTTCCCCGAAGGTGCGCGGGCACTGGGGCTGAACGGCGCCGAGATCGTCTTCAACCCGTCTGCGACCGTGGCCGGGCTGAGCGAATACCTTTGGAAGCTGGAACAGCCGGCGCACGCCGTGGCCAACGGATATTTCGTCGGCGCCATTAATCGTGTGGGGGTCGAAGCGCCATGGAATATCGGGGAGTTCTACGGCTCCAGCTACTTCTGCGATCCGCGCGGGCAAATTGTCGCGCAGGCGACGCGCAACAAAGATGAGGTGCTGACCGCCGATCTTGATCTTGACATGATCGGCGAGGTGCGCAAGACGTGGCAGTTTTTCCGCGACCGGAGACCCGATATGTACGGAGAACTGGTGAAAGCATGAGGCTCGCTGCGCTCGCCGGGGATGGGGGACGGGGCCAGGGGGCGGGGAAAGGAAAGCGCCTGCCGGCGCGTCGGAGTTTTTTATGACTAAAGACGAGATCATACTTGCGAACCAGGAGTTTTTGTTTCCGGCGGTATTTCACTATTACAAGGAAGCGCTCGTCGTAGCGCGCGCCAAAGACCAATACGTCTGGGATGCGGACGGCAGACAGTATCTCGATTTCTTCGGCGGCATTGTAACGGTCAGTGTCGGCCACTGCAATGAGAAGGTCAACGCCGCCGTTCATAAACAGCTCGATACGCTGCAGCACGTCTCCACGGTCTTTGCGAATGAGCCGCAGGCGGCTCTGGCCAAGAAGATCGGCTCGTTGACTCCTGGGCGGCAGCTCACCAAATCATTCTTCACCAATAGCGGCACCGAAGCCAATGAAACCGCTATCCTGACGGCGCGCTGCTACACCGGCAATACCGAAATCGTCGCGCTGCGGCATTCTTATCACGGGCGTTCCGCCGCCGCCATGGGGCTCACCGGCCAGGGCGCGTGGCGGCTCGGACCGCCGCAGGCCGGCGTTGTACACGCGCACAACGCCTACTGCTACCGCTGCCCATTCGGCCTGACTTATCCCAACTGCGAGGTGCGCTGCGCGCAGGATGCCGAGGAGATGATCCGCAGCACCACCAGCGGACGCGTGGCCGGCTTCATTGCCGAGCCGATCCAGGGCGTCGGCGGCTTCATCACGCCGCCCAAGGAATATTTCCAGATCATCGAAAAGATCGTCCGCAACCACGGCGGTATCTTCATCAGCGACGAAGTGCAGACCGGCTGGGGGCGCACCGGCGGCAAGTGGTTCGGCATCGAGCATTGGGGTGTAACGCCCGACATCATGACCGGCGCCAAAGGCCTCGGCAACGGCAGCCCCATCGGCCTCACCGTCGCCAAACCGCAGGTGGCGGACAGCATCAACGGGCTCACCATTTCTACCTTCGGAGGCAACCCGGTTACTTGCACGCAGGCCAAAGCCGTCCTCGATTTCATCGAAGAGCAGAACCTGCCCGCGAACTGCGAAGAAACGGGTGCCTATCTGCGCGCAGGCCTGGAAGATCTCAAGGCGAAGCACGAGATCATCGGCGACGTGCGCGGCATGGGTCTGCTGCAAGCGATCGAGCTGGTGGAAGACCGGAAGAGTAAAACGCCGGCAACGACCGAAACCGCGCTCGCCATGGAAGCCGCACGCGAAAACGGGCTCCTCATCGGCAAGGGCGGCATGTTCGGCAACGTGCTGCGCGTGTCGCCGCCTATGAACGTAGGCCGCTCCGACGTAGACCAGTTCCTAACGCTGCTGGATAAAGCGCTGCTCGCGACCACGGCCATGACGGCGGGGAGCGTTAAATGAGCGCCGTGCCGAACGGCAACCTGGTACGTTTTCCCGAGCTGCACCCCGCGCTCGATGAACCGTCGGCACTGATGGAGGCTAACCGCTGCCTGTTCTGTTTCGATGCGCCGTGCACCGCGGCCTGCCCCACCCACATCGACGTGCCGCGCTTCATCAAGAAGATCGCCTCCGGCAATCTGAAAGGGTCGGCGTTCACGATTCTCGACGCCAACATTCTGGGGCTGAGCTGCTCACGCGTCTGTCCGGTGGATGTGCTGTGCGAGGGGGCGTGCGTCATGCTGCGGTATAACAAGAAGCCCATCGAGATCGGGCGGCTGCAACGGTATGCAATGGACTGGTTCTACAGCGGCTCCCGCTCCCTAACGGTCGAGGTGCAGGCAGCGGCCCCGACAGGATCGAGTGTTGCGTGTGTCGGCGGAGGGCCGGCGTCAATGGCTTGCGCGGCAGAGTTGCGGCGCCGGGGCTTTGAGGTGACGATCTTCGACAATCGGCCCCTGCCCGGCGGCCTGAACACGTACGGCGTGGCCGAGTACAAGCTCCGCGCTATGGACGCACAGCGGGAAGTGGATCTGCTGCGCGGCATGGGCGTGAACTTTGGCCAGGCCGAAGTAGGCAGCGAGGTGTCGCTTGAAGGTCTGGAAAGGGAATTCTCCTTTATCTTCCTCGGCGTCGGACTCGGCGCCATGGAACGCCTGGACATTCCGGGCGAGGATCTTGCTGGCGTGGTCGATGCCCTTCGCTTCATCGAGCGCTACAAGACTGGTCCGGAACTGTCAGTCTGCGGCCGGGTCGCGGTGATCGGCGGCGGCAATACGGCAATCGACGCAGCCAACGCGGCGAGCCGCCTGGGCGCGACCGAAGTGCATCTTTTCTATCGCCGCACCGAGCGCGAGATGCCAGCGTTCCGATCCGAATACGACCATTCCAAAGTGGAGGGCGTACATTTCCATTGGCTGGCCCAGCCTTTGGAGATTCTGGCACTGGACGGACGCGCTGCCGGCGTTCGCTTCGCCGTCATGCAACTCGGCGCGCCCGAGGGGGGCGGCCGCCGCGCCGTGACTCCTAATGGAACCTCGTTCGAGTTTCCCTGCGACATGGTGATTCCGGCACTCGGCCAGTCGCGCCTCACGGGGCTGATGGCGGCGCGCGGCGTAGACGTCCAAGACGGTTCCATCCGCATCGACCGTCCCACGGGCCGCACCAGCAATCCCCAATATTACGCCGGCGGCGACTGCGTCAACGGCGGCCGTGAAGTTGTGGACGCCGTAGCCGATGGCAAACGGGCCGCGGTCGCGATTTCGGAGGTGAGCCGTGGCTGACCTCACCACGAATTTCGCCGGTATCCGTTCGCCCAATCCCTTCTGGCTGGCTTCCGGTCCGCCCACCAACTGCGGCGAGCAGGTGATGCGCGCCTTCGACGCCGGTTGGGGCGGCGCGGTGTGGAAGACCATCGGCGAGCCGATCGTCAACGTCTCCTCGCGCTATTCGTCCATCGACTGGAACGGCCAGCGCATGATGGGCCTCAACAACATCGAACTCATCACCGACCGGCCCGTCGAAACCAATCTGCGCGAAATCACCGAAGTGAAGAAGCGCTATCCGAAGCACGCCGTGATTGCATCGCTCATGGTGGAATCGAAACGGGAGGCATGGCACGAGATTGTGAAGCGCTGCGAAGACGCCGGCGTGGACGGTCTGGAGCTGAATTTCGGGTGTCCCCACGGCATGAGCGAGCGCGGCATGGGATCGGCGGTCGGCCAGGTGCCCGATTACTCCTGCATGATCACCGAGTGGGTGAAAGAAGCGGCACGCACGCCGGTGTTGGTGAAACTCACACCTAACATCACCGATATCCGCGCGGTAGCGCGCGCCGCCAAGCGCGGAGGAGCCGACGGGCTTTCGGCAATCAACACCATCAACTCCATCACCGGCATCGATCTCGACACCTTCACCCCAAGGCCCAACGTCGGCGGCAATTCCTCGCACGGCGGATACTGCGGCCCGGCGGTGAAGCCTATCGCGCTGCACCTGGTACAGCAGATCGCCTCGGACCCGGATGTGGGCCTTCCCATCTCCGGCATCGGCGGGGTGGGCGGCTGGCGCGATGCCGCGGAGTTCATGCTGCTGGGATGCGGTACGGTGCAGGTGTGCACCGCGGCCATGCATTACGGCTATCGCATCGTGGAAGACATGATCGACGGCCTCTCGAATTGGATGGACGAGAAAGGTTTCCGCACCATCGGCGATTTTCGAGGCCTCACGCTTCCCAAAATCATGGAGTGGAAGGACCTCGATCTCAACTATAAGATCGTGGCGCGCATCCACGAGGACAAGTGCATTTGCTGCGACCTCTGCTACATCGCCTGCTGGGATGGCGCCCATCAGTGCATCCATCTCAACGGGCACGCGAAGCCGGCGGATGTCGAGGCCGGAAGCAAGGCACGGATCGCGGTGACGCCGATCGCCAAACTGGACTCAGGAAGGCCGGTGGCGCAAAACGACCGCCTGCCCCACGTTGACGAAGCCGAGTGCGTGGGCTGCAACCTTTGTTGGCTGGTTTGCCCCGTGCCGGGCTGCATCACGATGGAGCAGATCGATACCGGGCTTCCGAAACAATCCTGGGCACAACGGGTGGGGCAATGACGACTCTCATTCAAAACGGCACCGTAGTCACAGCGCACGAAACGAGGCAGGCCGATGTTCTGATCGAGAACGAACAGATTAAGGAGGTACGCAAGGGAATTCCGGCGGACTCGGCCCGCGTGATCGACGCTACCGGCATGTACGTCATCCCCGGCGGCATCGACCCACACACCCACCTCGATATGCCGTTTGGCGGCACGACCTCGAGCGACGATTTCGAAACCGGTACGCGCGCGGCGGCGTTCGGCGGCACCACCAGCATTGTCGATTTCGCCATTCAAGCGCGCGGCACCAGGATGCGCGACGCGCTCGATACATGGTGGAAGAAGGCGGCAGGGAAAGCGGCCATCGATTACGGCCTGCACATGATCGTTACCGACCTCGGCGGCGCCGGTCTCGAAGACATGGACGAAATGGTGGGCGAGGGTGTCGCCAGCTTCAAGCTGTTCATGGCCTATCCCAACGTCCTGATGGTTGACGACGCCACCATCTTCCGCGCGCTGTCGCAAACGGCCAAAAACGGCGCGCTGATCTGCATGCACGCGGAAAACGGCAGCGTGATCGATATCATCATCGCGCGGGCGCTCGCGGAAGGGAAAACGGCGCCGGTCTATCATGCGCTGACGCGTCCGCCGCGCGCCGAGGCAGAGGCCGTACACCGCGCCATCGCCATGGCGGAGATCGCCGGCGCACCCGTCTACATCGTGCACCTTTCTTCGGAAGACGCGCTTAACCAAGTGCGCGAGGCCCGCGATCGCGGCGTTCCGGCATTCGCCGAAACCTGCCCGCAGTATCTGCTGCTCTCCATCGAAGAGTTGCAGCGGCCCGGTTTCGAAGGCGCGAAATTCGTTTTCACACCGCCGCTTCGCCCGAAGGAGCACCAGCCGAAGCTCTGGGACGGCCTCAAGCACGACCACCTGCAAGTGGTCTCCACGGACCACTGCCCCTTCTGCTTCGAAGACCAGAAAGTGCTCGGCAAGGACGATTTCACCAAGATTCCCAACGGCGGTCCGGGCATCGAGAACCGGATGCAGTTGATCTATCACCACGGCGTGAATGCAGGGAAACTGACGCTCAACCGATTCGTGGAAATCACGTCCACCGCACCCGCCCGTATCTTCGGCATGTATCCGAAGAAAGGCGAGATCGCGCCGGGCAGCGACGCGGACCTGGTGATCTGGGATCCGGCCGCGCCCCACACCATCAGCGCCAAGACGCACCATATGCGCGTGGATTACTCGATGTTCGAGGGCTTCCAGGTGAAGGGCAACGCGCGCACGGTGATTTCACGCGGCGAGGTAATCGTGGACGGCGGAGTATTCTTGGGGAAGGCGGGCCGGGGGCGATACTTAAAGAGGGCTGCCAGGGGCGGAGCGTGGAAGTAAAAAGAGAGCGGCCGCCTCAGGCGGCGCGCCGGAAGGGGAGGCAGTAGGATGATTGCGACCGAGTCCGCGGTTCAGACCGTGAAGTTTTATATCAACGGAGCCTGGGAGAGCCCGCAGGGGACGGGCCTACACCCGGTGACCAACCCTGCGACGGGCGGAGTTCTGGCGGAAGTGCCGTATGCGGCCGAAGCCGACGTGGACCGCGCGGTGCGCGCCGCCCACGAAGCGTTCCTCCAGTGGCGCGATGTGCCGGTGGTGGATCGCGTGCAGGTGCTCTATCGTTTTAAGACGCTGCTGGAGAAGAACGCCGCTGAGCTGGCAGCGATCCTCACCAGCGAAAACGGCAAGACCGCCGAAGATTCCAAGGCGGAAGTCCGCCGCGCCATCCAGATGGTGGAAGTGGCATGCGGCATGCCGAGCCTCATGATGGGCGACTCGCTCAACGACGTGGCGAAGGAGATCGATTGCAAGACCGTGCGCCAGCCGATCGGCGTCTGCGCCGGCATTACGCCCTTCAACTTCCCCGGCATGGTGCCTGCATGGATGTACCCGTTCGCCATCGCCTGCGGCAACACGTTCGTGCTGAAGCCATCGGAAAAAGTGCCGCTTACGCCCACGCGCGCCATCGAGCTGCTGCACGATGCGGGGCTGCCGGCAGGCGTGCTCAACCTGATCCACGGCGACAAAGTCTCGGTAGATGCGCTGCTGCACCATCCACTGGTAAAGGCGATTTCGTTCGTCGGCTCGACGCCGGTGGCGAAGTACATCTATGCATCCGCCGCAGCCCAGGGAAAGCGCGTGCAAGCGCTGGGCGGCGCGAAGAATCATCTGGTGGTGATGGCCGATGCCGACATGCCCAGGACCGTGGAGGCGATCATCGGGTCCGCGTTCGGCGCGGCGGGCGAGCGCTGCCTGGCGGGCAGCGTGCTGGTGGCGGTGGGCGACGCAGCAGCCCCGCTGCTCGACTTGCTCGTGAAGCGCACCAAGTCACTGGCAGTGGGTGACGGATCGAAGAGCGGCGTGGAGATGGGTCCGCTGGTCACGTCCGACCACTGCCAGCGCGTCGCGGGCTACATCGAAAAAGGGGTGGCGGAAGGCGCCACACCCCTGTGCGACGGCCGCGAGCTGAAAGCATCTGGTGGCTTCTTCCTAGGGCCGACGATCTTCGACCATGTTACGCCGGAGATGACCATTGCGCGCGAAGAGATCTTTGGCCCGGTGCTTTCCGTGATCCGGGTGAAGACGCTCGATGACGCGATCCACCTCGTGAACAGCTCGCCCTTCGGCAATGCCACGTCGATCTTCACGGGCAGCGGGAAGGCAGCGCGTGAGTATTCCTCACGGATCGAGGTCGGAATGGTGGGAGTGAATGTGGGCGTGGCGGCACCGATGGCTTTCTTCCCGTTCGCGGGGTGGAAAGCATCGTTCTTTGGAGACCTGCATGCACATGGGAAAGACGCGGTGGGGTTCTATACGGAGCAGAAGGTGATTATGAGCAGATGGTTTTAGCTGCGAGCTTCGCGACAAAACCGGCTCACGGCATGAACCAGGTTTAGCTCGCGGCTCGTGGCTGGCGCTACTCGTAATGCAGCGCCAGGATGGGATCCAGGCGCGATGCTTTCACGGCCGGTAACAAGCCGGAGATGAGGCCGACCGTCTCGAGCATGATGGTGGAAGCGATCACGGAAAAGGCAGAGAGGTGCAGGTGAATATCGCCCTGCCCGCTGGTGTCCTTGAACAGCGGCCCTAGAAGCGGCAGCGTTCCCAGCACGGAGGTCAACGACCATCCCGCCAGCACGCCGCATACGCCTCCTATTGTGACGATGGCCATGGCTTCCAACAGGAACTGAATCAGAATCGATCCACGGCTGGCGCCCAGCGATTTCAGGATGCCGATTTCGCGGGTGCGCTCGGTGACCGAGACCAGCATGATGTTGGCGAGGCCCACGCCGCCGATCGCCAGCGTGAGGCTGCCGACAAAGCCCAGCAGCAAGCGCAGCGCGATTCCCATGGTGTCGATGAGGCGCATGTACTGATTGAAAATTACCACGCCCACGGCACGCTCGTCGGTAGGCGAAAAGTTGTGCTGGCGCGCCAGCGTCTGCCGTACCTGCCGGACCGTCTCCTCGCGGAATACGGGGTTGGCGGGCATCCAGACGATGAACGTGGGGTACCGCAGATCGGCGTAGAGCGAAGCCGCTTCGTAAGGGATGAAGATGGATTCGTTGTCGGGCGTTTCGTAATTCGCGATTTGTGTTTTGGTTTGCAGCAGGCCTACGACCTCGAATCGCAGACCGTTGATCGAGATCTGCTCGCCCACCGGCGGTACTTCGCCAAACAGCTTGGTCGCCGCCTCCGAACCCAGCACGGCCACGCGCCGCTTCTGGGCGTCGTCTTCGCTTTCGATCCATCGTCCGGCAGCGACGGACTGATTGCGGATACGGCTGTATACGGGCTCGACGCCGCGCAACGTCATCGTCTGGTTGCGATAGCCGTGCACGACGTTCACACCGTGCAGCATCATTTCGGGCGAAACGGCGGCGACAAGGGGAACCGAATCGCGGATGGCATCGACGTCGGTCCGCTCCAGACGGATGCGGCGGCCGGCGCGCTCGCCGCCGGCTTGCGCGGAGGTCTGACCGCGGTACATGAGGACCAGATCCTGACCGACGCTGCGGAAGGCTTTCTGGAGGGCGAAATGGAAGCCCTCGCCGTAGGAATAGAGAATGACGAAGCAGGCGACGCCCCATGCCAGGCTGATCATGGTCAGGATGCTGCGCTGGCGGTTGAAGCGCAGGGCTTGCGAGGCTTCGCGGAAGATGGAGGCGATCAGCATCGAGCAGGCCTCCGCCCGCTCACGCTCGCGGCTCCGATAGGAACGCGCACAGTCGTAGCGGAGTTGGGGCCATCAAGGAGCGGATTATCGTTCATACCGGAGCGCCTCCACCGGGGGCATGGAGGCGGCGCGCCATGCCGGCACGAATGCCGAGATGAGAGAGATGATCGCCAGTGCGCTGAAAGCGAGCGCCGTGGTGAGGCCGCTCACCGGCAGGCCGCCGAACATATCCACCTTGGGCAACGAATTGACCGCGGCGGCCACGCCGAAGGCCCCGGCCCATCCACCCAGTCCGCTGACAACCGCCAGCAGTACACCCTCCAGCATGAATTCCGCCAAAATGCGCCTACGGGTTGCGCCCACGGCCTTGCGCAGGCCGATTTCGCGGGTGCGCTCCGAAACCGAAACGAGCATGATGTTCATGACGCCCACACCGCCGAGCGTGAGGGTGACGAGCGCGATGACGCCGAGAAACGCCGTCATGGAAGTGAAGATACGGTCCACCAGCTTGGCGTCTTCCACGGTGTCCCAGATATGAACGGCGCTCTCGTCGTCGGCCTCGAAATGATGATTCCGCGCCAGCACCCGCATGATTTGCGCGCGGGCCGCCTGGTTGAATTCGAGGGAGCGCGGCACGTAGACGAAGTCGTTGAGGATCCCCTTCTCGAACGTCGCATCAGGCGGCGGCAGATCGCGCCGCACCGCCTGGTACGGCGCGTAGATCTTGTCGCTGTCCATCCCGTTGTAACCGCTGTTCTGGTCCTTCGGCGGCATGAAGCCCACGACGCGAAAGGGGAGTCCGTTGAGCGCGACAACGAGTCCGGCGCTCACCGGGCGGTCGCCGAACAACTGCTTGCGAACGTTGTCGCCCAGGATGGCGACGCGCGCGCCGGCATCTGCTTCGGAATCGGTGAAGAAGCGGCCGCGGTCCACCTGGATATTGCGCACTTCCGCATAAAGCGGCTCGACGCCGACCACGCTGAACAGGCCGCTATTGAACGCGCTCACGGCGTGGACTGAGTTCATCAACTCGGCCACGGCATGGCTCACCAAGAAACATTCGGCGCGGATCTGCTGAAGGTCGTCGTATGTGGGACGGACCAGCCGGCCGGCGCGCTGCCCGCCGGCTTGCTTTTCCGTACGGCCCGGGAAGACCACGGCGATGTTCTCGCCGATGGAGCGGAAGCGGTCGCGTTGGCCAAGCTTGAAACCGTCGCCCATGGCGACGATGAGCACGATAGACGCCACGCCCCAGGCGATGCCGGCCATGGTGAGGAAACTCCGGAGCTTGTTCCGCAGCAGGCCGG
>Ga0126381_100000300_pt1 | contig 54973 bp, 45 predicted proteins | sample PanSoiMetPlot_28_FD_96465 | JGI IMG/M metagenome (GOLD analysis project Ga0126381, IMG submission 96465) | Tropical forest soil microbial communities from Panama - MetaG Plot_28 | ecosystem: Environmental > Terrestrial > Soil > Tropical forest > Bulk soil | place: Panama | collected 2016-02-17 | reverse complement strand
GTGCCGCTGCCCGAGGTGCCGTTGCCGGTGTGGAAGTCATAGCCGAGATCGAGCACGTTTCCGTGAGCACTATCAAGACAGTTGCCGGGAAGGGTGCTATTTGTCGCTGCAGCCATGCGGCAAGGCTGAAGGCGCGGCGTGTAAATAAACTTATTAGTGATGGTCGCCGCTCCACCGCTGCCGCTCACGAAGCCGGTCAGCGAAAGATCCGGCCCGTAAACGCCGCCCGTGACGTAATTAACTCCGCTGCTCAGGTCTCTAGCTTCTTGCGGAGTGCTCACAGCGACTGATTCGGACTGCCATGGCTTGTATGTGACCGCCGCCCCGCTTGGATAATGCAGCACCTTCAATGAACCATCGAGGTTGTATTCATAGCTGAGAGTCTTTGAAACCGAAGCGCCGTTGGCTCCAATCAGCGATCGCGTCTCGGTCGACAATCGCCCCAGAATGTCATAACCGTAAGTGGCCGTTCCGGCCTGATCGGTCATCGATATGAGTTTGCCGTTGGCGTTGGTGCCGGAGTCATAGACGTAGCTGACAACCGGCGCGGTCAGCGGACAGCTCTGCGCGCCATAGCCCTTACCGGTTACCCGATGCAGTTCGTCATAGCAGTAGCTGACGGTCTGGGTGGCCGCGCCTGTCTGGTTGGGGGCAGGCGACGTTTTCTGCAGCAGGTTGCCGTCCAGATCGTAGACGTAGCTGATGGTGCCCGATTCGGGGTTCGTGGCCGTAAGCAGCTGTGACAAGGAGTTATAGGTGAATGTCCGAACGCGCCACTGCGTGGAATCGGTGGTTCCTCCGCGTTGTTCAACGCGCAACAGATCGCCCAGCGTGTCATAGCTGTACAGGGTGCGCATGGAATAGCCTGGGTCAACCGGCGAGATCGCAGTGTTCGTGGCCCACAGCGCCGCTGCCGGCGTAACGCCCAGGTTGTAGATGACCATGTTGCCGTCGCTCTGCAGCAACAGCTCAAAATGTCCGTTGGGCGAGACAAAGCATTGCCCCGCGGCCAGGGTTCCGGTGGTACCGGTGCCGATGCCGACATCGCAGCCGGGATGCGCCAGCTGTGTCCAGTTGAATTGTCCAGTGGAAGTCCCGCTGTTCCAGGCCGATTTGTAGATGATGATCCGCCCGTCGTCTTCCATATTCAGGCGCTCCGCATCGGTGCCCGCGGTGCCGCTCGACCACAGCGTTGCGCCATTCACGTCATAAACAACAAAGTTGCCGTTGGTCTCCAGTCGGGCGTAAGCGCCGGGATGTCCTTGTGTGCCCGGACCCCAGGTGCCGGCTCCTGCAGCCCAGTTGTAAATGTAGACGTTCCCGTCCGGGGCCATGTAGAGGAAGTATTGCCAATGCGGCGAAGCGATGCAGCTTCCTGAAGGCAGCGTCTGCCCCGCCATCAGGTACGTGCCGATGCTACAGGATGCCTGCGGATACGAGCCGGGCGTGGGTGCGGCATAAACTCCCGCCGACCACTTGAAGATGTATAGCACCAGGTTGCCGTCATCCTGCATGAAGATCGATTGGGCGTTGCTGCCACTGGTTCCCGTGGACCACAGGGTCGAGTTGCCGGGGCTGTCCAACACGAAGTTGCCAGTGTTGTCGAGCGTGGCGTGGTTATTCACCACAAGACCTGAGGCATAGGGCTCATCCACCTCGACCAGCCGTCCGAGGGCATCAGTGCAGGCGCCGCGCTGCTTGCCTGCTTCGTCAATGGTGATGTTGCAATCGGCATTGAGCCCCAGGCTGTTGCTGACGTCATATTGGACCTGGCTGATGCTGCCATCCTGCTTGGTTGTCTGTTTCGGCCGGCCGAGCCCGTCATATATCGTCTGCGTGACGCCATAGGTCGAGTCGCTGGTGGTGAAGTACGGATTCGTAACCGAAACTGGCTGACCGGCTGCGTCAAAGGCTGTGATCGTCGTGGCAGTTCCGTTGGGCAGCGCATGTGTCGACTTGAAGCTGCGGCCGACGCCGTCGAAGTAGGCGGTGGCGGAGTCGTTCAGGCTGGCGGTGACGCTCTTCTGGCGTGTGACCGAAGGCGGAGACAGGGAATACGTGAAGCTGGTCTTATCATTCTGGCCGCCATTGGTAGGATCTGGAGGGTCCTGGGCCGAGATCATCCGCCACATCGGGTCGTAGGTGAAGGTGGAGGTATGAGCCGAATCGCCCTGCGTGTTGCCGCTGGCCTGCGTAGTGGCGTTTTCGTTGGTCAGGCTGGTCAGCAGGCCGGTGTTGAAATCATAGGTCCCGCTCACGCAGTGCGCGACGCCGCCGGTCGAAGGCGAGCAAGTCTTGGTCGAGTACGCACCCGCGTAAGCGCTGTCATATAAGTGCGTTGTGGTATGCCCCTGCGGGTCGGTGCTCGACTGCAGTTCGCCGGTATCAAAATAAGCGGCATGGCTGGAGACAAAGCTGTTGGTGGTGTTCAGCCAACGGCTGACCGTGGTCTGATTTCCTCGATAAATCCCGGTCGGCGGATTGGGGTCATGCTGCGTGGTGATGCCTGAGCTTGCGAGCGATGATTCGTCGTAAGCATAGGTGGTCTTCGATACCTGAGCGCCCGCACCGTCAGATACGGTCACGGAAGAAACCAGGTCCAACATATTATTGTTCAGGTAGCTGGCTGCATTGGCTCCGTTCTGCCACTGATACGTGTAAACCGTCTGGCGGAGCAGCGGACCCGGCGCTCCATGCCCCCAGTCAAATTCGCGTGTGGCAATAACCTTGCCGAGCGAGCCGGTGTAGTTGGTCACCCCAAAGGTGCTCTGAGCGCCATAAAAATAATAATGACAGTCGCTGTTATCATTCCCGCCCGGATCGGTCGCAGGGCAGGTTTTAATGTTTGAAGTGATCCCATCGAGCGGCCCATGATAAGCGAGCGCCGTGTCGTAATCGGTCTCCACTTTGCTCACCAGCCCGTTGGGCAAGGTTGTGGTCACGCGAATTGGAAACACATTGGTCACGCTGTTAGGCGGATCATTCTGTATTTGGGTCATCACCGCTGGATCATAGCGATTGGCCGTCCATTGATAGTCGGTCTGGACCGTCTTGAGCAGGGTGCCGCCATTGCGCGAGCCCTGGTAATACTGCGTTTGCGTTTCATACAGCGAGCAGGTGTTACCAAGACCCGTGATGGTGTGGACGGTGTCATTTCCCAACGGATCGGTCACCACTCCGGTTCCATTTCCATAAGTCCAGGTATGCGGACCTGTACCGTCGTTGGCGTCCACGGTCCGGGTCAGCACAGCCCGATCAATCCCGCTGCCGCATCCGTATCCGGATACGCCCCAGGTATAGGTAATGCTGCCGCCGATGGGGAATGTGATTTTCAGCAGGTCGCCGAAGGCGAATGACGAAGTATTGTTTGGATCGGCCGCGTCATACTGGAATGCCCAGTAGGTGTTGTCCGGGAACACCACGCTCTGCAGCATGGTAAAACTCTTGGCGAGTTGAAAAATGGGAGGTATTCCCGGTGTGCCCGTGCGCACAAATACCGATGTGTAGCAGACCACCAGTTGGATTGAACCTGTACTGGCGGGAGGAGTGTTGGGGGCCGGCAGGTTCCAATAGTACGCGTAGCTGACCGGCTGGTTCGCATAGTTGAGTGCCGGACAGGCAGTGAGCGGGGCGGTGCTGGCTGGAGGAGTACCGTTTGGGATCGAGGGTCCAGGAGCCGGTAGAATCTGCCGGTTCAGCGTATCTCCTGTGCCGATCATCTGATTTCCATTGCGGTCTTCAATCGCCGGCCCATACATATTCCCATTACTGCCGGCGAAAACGCTGCCATTACTCGCATACCCGGAACCATCGATTGTCACCAGCCCGCTGTCGGTCTTAGCCATCTGGCGCGTTGACCCGTCCGGCATCACAACGGAAATAGGGTTAACGAAGATTTCGTTCCCATCGAATGAATAGCCCGTATCGACATTGCCCGCGCCCACGCTTGGAAATCCATCAAATCCCAACGTCACACTGCTTCCGGAGCTTGATCTGGAGCTGCGCAGCGGATTCGCTCCAAACAAAACTTGCATGCGCAGCGGGCACTGCTGTTTGGGCGTTCCTGGGCTACAGGGGGGCTGGATTTGATAGTAGCTGAAGTTCTTATTGTTGTAGCGCAGCTTGATTGGATATGAAAAATCGCCTCTCTGGGAAAAAGTAAAAAGTGGGGCTTCAAAAAACAAGTTGCCGTTCGTCAGGCTGACATGATCGAGACTCCCGCCATGATAAGAACCGTATGGTTTCATGCCTTGTTCTACGTCGGGGGTAGACTGGCCTGACGACGTAAGACCACATGCCAGCGCCATTGCCACCACGGATACGATCAACATCCTGAGGGAGTGCATTGCGGTTCTTCTCCTTGCGGACCTTTCACCAATGGGAACAAGTACTGCCTTCTATACGGCACAAGACCCAACAGATGGCCGTAATAGAAAACGCCTGTCCTGATATATGCGAATAGCATGGGGAAGCTGACGGATAGCTCCCCCATTTTTGGCAACCAAGGGGGTGAAAAAGCTTATGGCATTGGGGAAACTAGCAGAGCTGAATTTGTGGAAGCAATAGTTATTGCAAATATATTTTTATTGCGATGTCAAAGTGGGAACACTTTATTCATCAACGGCTGAATAATATTAACTTCACGAAGATGTATATACGCGGATAGGAATGATCTATGGAGCTCTCCGAGCCAGATAGGTTCAAGCTATCCTCATTGGCACTTCGCGAGCAAGAAGCTACGCAAACTATAGCCTTGCACATGGCAAACAGCCTCGTGCAATCCAGCTGTATAGCAGCTTGTTGCCAGTAGTAAATATCTGTGTTCCGTCCTGGGTGGTGAACGTGCCCATGGGGGAAACCTCCTGAAAGTCAGTTTATTAATTTTAGGACGCCGAAGACGGTGGCACATGAACGCGGGATGATTGTCGCGTGCTGCTGTTTTTAATCTGCCGGATCAAGCTTGCGTAGGCTCGTGGTACCATATTTGCCTTCCCCCGAAGATAGAGAGGCAGACGTTTATGTCTGCATCCCCGGATAGACAGGTTTTGGGCAGCCTAGAGCTGCCGGCGGAACCATCACGCCGTTATTTGTCCCTGCGGGATTTAAGAAATGTTGTGCTGTTCGCGTTGGCCTACCTGGCTGCTTACGGCTACGGGTCGCTCTTCGCACAAAATGCATCAGCTCCCATCTGGATTCCTGATTCCGTTCTTCTTTGTGCGCTGCTGCTAACCAGCAGGGAGAAGTGGTGGCTTTATATAGTCATTGCGGCGCCGATTCGTTTTTTGCCCGGGGTGCGTCCTCACGTTCCACAGTGGTTCTTATGGGCAACCTTCGTCAATGATGCCCTGAAGGCGATGCTGGCTGCAGCCCTGCTGCGATACACAACCGGAAATCCCATCCGGTTCAATACCATACGGAAGTGTGCAGTCTATCTGGGGATTGCGGTTTTCCTGGTACCCGTGCTTTCGGCTTCCTGGGGGACTGCCGCGCGGCATGCTCTGGGCTACGCTTTTTGGCCCGGCTTCAGCCAGTGGTTTCTGGGCAACGCTCTGGCTAACATTGTGGTCACTCCCACATTACTCTTGTGGTTTGCCGGCGAATATCGTTATTTGCGTGCCCGGGCAACGGAGGTAACGATCTGGGTCATTGGCTTCGCGCTGTGCTTGACCTATACGATCCTGCTGACCCGGTTTAATGAGTCGCCGTTTGCGCTTTATGCCCCGATTCCGTTTTTGCTCTGGGCTGCTGCCCGATTCGGAGCGATTGGAACTTCAACCGGGCTCTCCCTGACCACCCTGTTCCTGCTGCTCGGGGTTTCGCAGGTCAACGGACCATTTTCCGGGTACCCGGCAATGCAATACATTCAGTTCGTGCAATTGTTTCTCGGCATCATCTCTCTGCCCATACTGTTCGTGGCGATCCTGTTTGAAGAGCAACAAACGGTGGAAGAGCGCCTGCGCGAAAACGAGAGGGAGCTGAAAAAGAATGACGAGCGCAATCGCGATCTTGCCGGAAGGCTCATCCGGGCCCAGGAAGAAGAGCGAAAGAGGATTGCGCGCGAGCTTCATGATGATATCGGCCAACAGATCGCGTTGTTGGCCATTGGCCTGGACCATTTGGCGGGTTCATCTCCCAGCAAAGCGGCCCCGGAGCAATCTCAGCTGTCGGAGCTGAAGCGCCGAACTGAAGATGTTGCAGCCAGCGTGCGCGATGTTGCGCATCAACTGCACTCCGCCACGCTGCAGCATCTCGGAATCGTCAGAGGGCTTGAAGGATTGTGCAAGACGTTCTCGCAGCAGCATCATATCGAAGTGAATCTGGAAGCGGCGCCGCGGTGCGATTTATCCGATCAGCTGAGTTTGTGCCTCTTTCGCGTGGTTCAGGAAGCGTTGAACAACGCGACGAAACACGGCCATGCCAGCCAGATTGGTGTGACACTGGCGAAAAAGGCCGGTTCGCTTCACCTGCAGATCAGCGACACGGGCATCGGCTTCGATCCTGCCGCCGCGTCGGAAGGGCTCGGGCTGGTGAGCATGCGCGAACGATTGCGCATGGTGGGGGGATCACTCACGGTCAAGTCGTCTCGCGGCCACGGTACTGTGATTGAGGCGGTGGTAGAGGATGCCGCGCGAAAGTCCGCATGATCCTGACTGCAACCACAGAGACATGCGAGAGATTTCTATTCTGTCTGTTGGCTGATGTTCAGCAACACGCCCACGCTCGCCAGCATTACGAACAAAGAAGATCCGCCGTAGGAGATGAAAGGCAGGGGAATGCCTTTGGTCGGCAGCAGGGCCAGGACAACGCTGATATTGAAGAACGCCTGCACGACGATCATGGTGGTCACGCCCAGCGCGATGAAGCGCCCGAAGTTGTCGCGTGAACGCAGCGCAGTGCGGAAGCCGCGCCAGGCAAAAACAAAGAACAGCGCAGCGATCAGGATCGCGCCAATCAATCCCAGCTCTTCCGCGGTCACAGCGTAGATAAAATCCGTGTGTGGCTCGGGAAGATAGAAAAGCTTCTGCTTGCCTTCCATCAATCCTACGCCGGTGATGCCGCCGGTGCCGACCGCGATCAGCGACTGGTTGATGTGAAAGCCGATGCCCTGGGGGTCACGCTCCGGATGAATGAAGACCAGGATGCGCGCCAGCCGCCAGGGCACAAAAAACAACAGATAGCAAAGCACGGGGACAATGGGAACCAGCCCGCAGGCAAAGTAGCGCAGCTTCATGCCGGCGGCATAAAGTATCGCTGCTGAGACACCCAGGCAGACCAACGCAGTACCCAGGTCAGGCTCTTTCACGATCAGCGCCGCGAAAAGGAACACCGGGACCACGGCAGGCAGCAGCGTGTGCCGCCAGTCATCCATGGATTTGGCGCGTTGATCGAGAAAGAACGCCAGAAAGAGGATCAGCGCGGGCTTGGCCAGTTCCGACGGCTGGAATGACATCAGGCTGCCTAGCTTGATCCAGCGGTGCGTGTTGTGCGAGCGATCGAGAAAAAACACCGCCAGCAGCAGCAGGGTGGTCACGCCGAGAAAGGTAAAGACGATCGCCGGCTTCTTCCAGCGGCGATAGTCCATCTTCATGGTCGCGGCCATGGCGGCCAGCCCGGCTATCGCCCAGCCCAGTTGCCGCGCGAAGAAATGATAGGGTGAGCCAAAGCGCTCGCCGGCCATCACCGCCGACGCGCTGAAGACCATCAAAACGCCAATCACTACCAGAAGCAAAGTCGAACCGAACATCCATTTATCAATGCCGACCCGTTTTGCCACTAGCTTCGGTCTCCTGTTGTTACGGGAGTAAGGGAGCGGACAAGCTCCTTAAAAACGCGCCCACGATGCTCGTAATTTTCAAATTGATCAAAGCTGGCGCATGCCGGTGCGAGCAGAACCACGTCGCCGGGTACCGCGGCGTCAAAAGCCTGGCGGACGGCCCGCTCCAGAACGCCGGAGCGTACCAGCGCGGTGGCATTCTGCACCTGCGACGCAATCTTGTCCGAAGCCGCCCCGATCAGGTAGACGCGCTTCACGCGCTCGCGCAGCAGCGGATTCAAAACCGTATAGTCGCTGCCCTTGTCCTTGCCGCCGAGAATGATATGGATGTTTCCGGGAAACGACTCCAGCGCTTTTACCGTGGCATCGACGTTCGTGGCTTTGGAATCGTTATAGAAGGTCACGCCGTTGATGGTCGCTACCAGCTCCAGCCGGTGCTCCACGGCGCGAAACTCAGTCACTCCCTGGCGCACCTGCTGCGGCGTGCACCCGGCCACCATGGTCATGCACACAGCCGCCAGAACGTTTTCCAGGTTGTGTTCGCCTTTGAGCTGAATGTCAGAGCGGCTTAGTATCACCTGCTCCTTTCCGTTGTGAGTGAAGACGATTTGCTCGCCGCTCAAGAACGCGCCGCGCTCGACCTGCTGTTTACGGCTGAACCACAACAGCGGAGCTTTCACCCGGCTCTTTAATGCCGCGCAGGTTGGATCGTCGGCGTTGAGCACGGCGAAGTCGCTCGACTGCTGGTTTTCAAAGATTCTGGCTTTGGCGTCGACATACGCCTCGAAGGTGTGGTGGCGGTCCAGGTGATCGGGGGTGATATTGAGGATCGCGGCGATCCACGGCCGGAACCGCTCAATGCTCTCCAGTTGGAAGCTCGAAATCTCAAGCACCACCAGGCTGTCGGGCGTTGACTGTCCTGCCAGTGAGATCACCGGCGTGCCGATGTTGCCGCCCACCAGCGTCTTCCTGCCCCTTTTGGCCAGAATTTCGCCGACCAGGGAGGTTGTGGTGGTTTTGCCGTTGGAGCCGGTGATCGCCAGCACCTTACCCTGAAGAAAGCGGAACGCCAGCTCCACTTCGCCGATTACCGGAATTCCGAGCGTGCGGGCATGCTGAAGCTGCGGCTGGTCTGAGGGAACGCCCGGGCTTACGACAATCAGATCCTGGTCGCGAAAGGTGCGTTCGCCGTGGCGGCCGGCCTCAATGGAGATGCCCCGATCAAGCAAAGCGGGCACGTCGCTCTGCAGCTGGGCTTCGCTCTTGGAGTCGGAAACAATGACCTTGGCGCCGTGCTCCTGCAGAAAAATCGCCGAGGCAGCGCCGGAGCGCCCCAGTCCCACCACCAGAACTCGTTTGTTCTTAAGCTCCATCTAAGTTCTCATTGTGACATGAATCTCACTTTTCCGGATTACAAGATTCACTGGGGATAGGTTACAGATGAACTTCAACGGGGAATCGCCTCATTGGGAAGATCTTCTGATTCGAAGCAGGAGGAAAGCCGCACCGGCATAAACCAGACAATTCACGATTACCGCAGCGACAAGTCCGACTCTGTCATCAATAGAGGAGCCACCATGTCCTCCTGTAATGAGTAGGTACACAATCGTTCCGGGCAAGAGGGCATACATAAGAAATGGGCTAGGATCAGGACTTCGATAGAGCAAGACTGTCATTGGCACCGATACAAGCGCAACCAGGACCGGCAGAAGCTTTTTTGTCACCTGGCCTCGCACGATCTCTGTCCGGCACTGCCCGTCATAGCAACTGCCATCGTTGCACCCTTAGCGCAATTTCAATGTGGTTAACGCAAACAGCGCAAAGATCAACGCCAGGATCCAGAAGCGGATGATGATCTTCGATTCCGACCAGCCCATCAGTTCGAAATGATGGTGGATGGGAGCCATCTTGAAGACGCGTTTCTTGCGCAGCTTGTAGGACACCACCTGGATGATGACCGAGAGGGCTTCCAGCACAAAGATGCCGCCGATAAAGGGGAGCAGCAGCTCCTGCTTGATAATGATGGCCACGGTGCCGATGGCGCCGCCCAGCGCTAGCGAGCCCACGTCACCCATGAAGATTTCCGCCGGATGGGCGTTATACCAGAGGAAGCCGATGGCCGATCCCACCATCGCCCCGCAGAAGACCGTCACCTCCGCGACCGCAGGCATTTTCTGCAATTCCAGGTATTCGGCAAATACCGCGTGACCGCTCAGGTAGGTCAGCACGGTCAGCGCGCCGGCGGCGATCACCGTGCAGCCGATGGCCAGGCCATCCAGGCCGTCAGTGGGATTCACCGCATTGCTCGATCCCACCAGCACCAGCATCACGAAAGCAACAAAGGGCGTAAACGCCAGCCACCACAGGTGCGGATAGTGCCGCAGACCTTCGATAACCAGATCCGGCCGAAACTGTTTGAGAAAGGGCACCATCAGGTGGGTGGAATACTGGCGTGTCGCCGTCAGCGTAACCAGCGCGACGCCGATCATGCCGGCGGCTGCAAACTGCAACACCAGCTTCATGCGCCCGGTCAATCCCAGATTCCGCTTCTGCACGACCTTTATATAGTCGTCGGCAAAGCCGATGGCCCCAAACGCCATGGTGGCAAAGACCGCCAGCCAGATATAGGTATTGGAAAGATCCGCCCACAATAGCGTCGGAACCACGATCGCGATGGTGATCAGCACCCCGCCCATGGTCGGCGTACCGGCCTTTTTCTGATGGCCTTTGGGTCCTTCCTCGCGGATGTACTGGCCGATCTGGAAGTCGCGCAGCTGCCGGATAATGGCCGGCCCCACGATCAGCCCCATGAACAATGCAGTCAGGCTGGCAAAAGCGGTGCGGAAGGTGACATAACGGAAAATACGGAACGGAGGAAAGTGTACGAATAATCGTTGATAAAGAAGCCAGTAAAGCAATATGCCTCCGAAGGCAGTATTTGGTACTTAGTAATTAGTATTTAGCATGCGGAGCCACCTGCATAGTAAGACCAGAGGTTCTCCGTCTCTCCAGGTGTTTCCTGACGTTCTCACGATGTTCCGGCCGCTTTGGATTGTATCTCGATTTGTTCTTCAACACTGTTCAAGAATGAAGTGAGCATTTTGCGTATCTCCGTCAGCGCAGATGACGCGAGCGTGAATTCGTTAGCCGCCATAAACCCAAGATCACGAGAGAGCAGGAGATGATAGTCAAGCTCACTCGCCGAGCCCATTGCAATTCTTACAAATCTGGCAAGTTCGCTGCTGGAGCGGCGTCCACAGCCTTCCGCCAGATTTGCCCCAATCGACACGGCAGCGCGCCGCAGTTGGTTTGTTATTCCATACATTTCTTCGCGAGGAAATAGCTGAGAGATTCTATACAGCTCGAGCGTCAGATAATGAGCCTTGGTCCAAACCTGCAAGTCTCGATAATTTCTCATCGCTTTCTCAAGAGACAAACGTCCCAAATACTAAATACTCAAAACTAAATACTGTGCTTCTGCAACATCTCCAGCGCCCGCTCCAGCTTTACTCCGCGCGAAGCCTTCAGCAGGACAGCATCACCGGGGCGGAGATTGTGCGCCAGCCATTCTCCCGCCTGCTCGGGCGTCTCCACGAACTGTGCCTGCGTGCCGGCGCCGCACGCGGCTTCAGCCAGACCCTTGGCCATACCACGCACGCCGATCACCAGGTCAATCTTCTTTTCCGCCGCGTGACGTCCACATTCGCGATGCAACGACTCCCCCGCCGGGCCAAGCTCGAGCATCTCTCCCGCCACCAGGATATGGCGCTCCGCCTTCATGCTGGCCAGGGTATCAATCATGGCTGCCAGAGCCCGAGGGTTGGAGTTATACGAGTCATTAATAATGGTAGCGCCGCCAATCTGCACGATCTGGCCGCGTTTGTCGGCGGGCCGCATGCCGGAGAGCGCTTTAGCTGCCTGCGAAGGGGCAACTCCGCGATCCATGGCTGCCGCAGCCGCAGCCAGGGCGTTATGGATGTTGTGCTCACCTACCAGAGGAAACGTGACCGGTTCGCGCACGCTGCCCGCGACCAGCTCAAATGTCGATCCCTGCGCGCCGTTCAACTGGATCTTCTGCGCGCTCACGTCGGCTGCCCGGTGAATACCAAAAGTCACTACTCTGCCTTTGAAATCGCGTCCGAACTGGCAGACATAGTCGTCGTCGGCATTTAATACGGCCGTGCCCCCGAGGTGAAGCGTCTCAATAATCTCGTATTTTGCTCGCGCGATCTCCCTGAGCGAATCGAAGAACTCCAGATGCACCGGCGCAACCGTGGTCACGACTGCCAGATCATGGTGCGCCAGGTTCCCCAGCGCGCGAATCTCGCCGGCGTGATTCATGCCCATCTCCACCACGGCGAGATCATGCTCAGCTTCCAGCTTTAGCAGCTGCAGCGGCAGGCCAAGATGGTTGTTTAGGTTGCCGGAGCTCTTCATCACGCGAAAGCGCGTGGCCAGGATTTCCGCCAGGATTTCCTTGGTTGTGGTTTTGCCCGCTGAGCCGGTCACCGCCAGCAGCGGTTTTCCCCAAAGCCGGCGCGCAGCTGCGCCCAGAGACTGCAAGGCTTTGACCGTATCTTCCACTTGCAGCATCCGATGTGGATCGCCGTGAACTCTCTTCCCCGACTGAACCAACGCTCCCGCGGCGCCCCGGTCGAGCGCGGCCTCGACAAACTCATGGCCATCGAAGCGCTCGCCGGGAATCGCGATAAACAAGTCCCCGGGATTGAGGGTGCGCGAATCAATGGAGTAGCCCATGGCGACCAGTTCCTGATCGAATTCGCCTTTGGCCCCGGCAAACTCCGCGATCCGCCACAGCGGCAGCTTCATTGCGCCTTCCCCTCCTTCACATAGCTCATCTGTTGTAACGCTTCCCGTGCGACAAGTACATCATCGAAAGGGAAGACACCTTCGCGTGTGATTTGAACTTTCTCATGCCCCTTGCCGGCGATCAAGACCACGTCGCCGGATCGCGCCTCGTCGAACGCGAGCCGGATAGCCTTTCTGCGGTCCGGTTCAACCGCAAACCGTGCGCTGGTCTTGCGCAGGCCGGGTAACGCATCATCTATTATGCGGTCCGGATCTTCGCTACGCGGATTGTCTGAGGTCAGGACCGCGAAGTCGCTGCCCTGGCCGGCTGCTTCCGCCATCAACGGACGCTTGGTTCGATCACGATCGCCGCCACAGCCGAAAACGGTAATCACCCTTGCTGTCCCGCCGCCACGACGCACAAAGCCGCGGGCAATGGCCGTCAGGTTGCGCAACGCATCGTCAGTGTGGGCGTAGTCTACGACCACAGTAAACGGCTGGCCGCAATCGACCTTCTCAAAGCGTCCGGGAACCTGCCTGAAGCCGCGGATCGCCTCGGCAATCTGGGGAAGGGAGCAGCCGCAGGCCAACGTTGCCGCGGCTGCGGCCAGAATGTTGTATACATTAATGCCGCCGATCAGCGCCGTCTGAATCCGCGTACTTCCTGCCGGGGTTGCCAGGTCAAATGCCGTGCCATCCTGCTTCAGGTCGAGGTTGAGGGCGCGAAAGTTACCGCTCTCAACTCCGTACAGCGTAACTTCTTCGCTGGCGCTTTTTCTGCTATGGGCCAGCCTTACGCCAAATTCGTCGTCGGCATTGATCACGGCCATGCGCGGCGGCCGGGCTCCGCAGCCGGCAAACAGCATGCTCTTGGCGGCAAAGTAGCTCTCCATATCCTTGTGATAATCCAGGTGGTCGCGCGTCAGGTTGGTAAAGACAGCAACTTCGTACGGAATGCCCCAGACGCGCTCCTGCGCCAGCGCATGAGACGAAACCTCCATGACCGCGTTTGTCGCGCCGGCCTCAACGGCCTGGGCAAAGACCTGGTTCAGTTCCAGGGCTTCCGGTGTGGTGTGCGGCGAAGGCAGCACCTTGAATGGCGTATTCGAATTGCCCTGTCCAGGGTTGTTTCCGGAAGCCGCGCGTACCGGCACGTGATATTCAATGGTCCCGATCAACGCCGACAGCCGGCCGCAATGCCGAAGAATAGACTCGCACAAAAACGTGGTTGTGGTTTTGCCGTTGGTGCCGGTTACGCCGATGATCTTCAGCTTCTCCCCCGGCTTGCCATAAAAATTCGCACTCATTTGCGCCAGACTGCGCCGCCCGTGCGGGATTACGGCCCATGGAATATTGGGGCGACCGGGCTCTGCCGCGGAATCCGTCACCACCGCCACGGCGCCCTGCTGCAGAGCAGCGTCAATATAACGATTGCCGTTGCTGGTTTCGCCCTGCATGGCCACAAAGAGCCAGCCCGGCTGTATGCGACGGGAGTTGTAATCCAGGCCGGAAATCTCGGGATCGGCACCACTGTGTGAGACGCCGGTGCCCCACAACAGTTCAGAGAAGTTCATTGGTTGTCATTATAAGCATTGTCCCGAATCCCGACCCTGACCCTGAGGCTTGCCGAGGGGGAACGGGGAGGGAATCCCTATAGCCGCGAGGCAGTGGGAATACAGGAAGCATGTCTGGCAAAAAGCTAAGGATTTCGTAGTGATAGCGATCCCTCGCTTCGCTCGGGATGTAAACCAGCCGGCAAGGCCCTCAGCCTGCGGCAGGCTTCCGCTAACTCCGCGTCGGTCTTGGCGAAGCAGAAACGGACCAGGTTTTCGCCGCCTCCACCATGGTAGAAGGCCGATCCCGCCACGGAAGCCACGCCGGTCTCATGCAGCAGATGCATGGCTTTCTCGCGGCTGGTGCGCCCGGGAAGTATTGAGGCGTCGGCCAGAACGTAATAAGCCCCATTCGGCACCGAAGGGGTCAACCCGATTTCGCGCAGCGTATTGCAAAGCAGATCACGCTTCTGCACGTACTCTTTGCCGATTTCCTGGTAAAACTTCTCCGGCAGCCTGCCGATGCCTTCGGCCACGCCCATTTGCAACGGAGCCGGCGCGCACACATAGATAAGATCGTGGAAATAGGAAATGCCCTGGGCCCAGCGGCGGTCGCACACGGTGTAACCGATCCGCCAGCCGGTGATGCTGAAGGTCTTGGAATAGCCGGACATGGTGATGGTCCGTTCGCGCATTCCCGGCAACGTGGCGATGCTGATGTGCTCGCCTTCGTAAACGAAATACTCGTAGATTTCATCGGTGAGGACGAAAAGGTCATGGCGCCTGGCGAAAGCGGCGATCCACTCCATCTCTTCGCGGCTAAAAATCTTGCCCGAAGGATTGGCCGGCGAGTTGAGCACGATGGCCCGAGTCCGCAGCGTGACCGTGCGCTCCAGATCCTCCCGGTTGAACTTCCAATCGGGCGCGCGCAGCGTCACATAGAGCGGCACGGCCTCCACCGCAACCAGCGTGTTGAGGTGATAGCCATAGTAAGGTTCAAAAAGGATGACCTCATCGCCGGGATTGAGCAGCGCCAGACATGCTGCATAAAACGCGCCGGTAGCGCCGGAGTTGACGATGATTTCGGTCTCGGGATCGCACTCGATGCGGTTGAAGCGCCGCATCTTTTCGGCGATGGCCTGGCGTATCGGCGCCAGCCCTTCCGCGCGCGTGTAGCTGTTGATGCCCTGGTCCATCGCGCGCTTGGCGCCTTCGCGCACAGGTTCGGGAACCTCGGTATCGCAGACGCCCTGGGCAAGGTTGATGCCCTGGACCTTCTCGCACGCCACAGACATGGCGCGAATCTCAGACTGCACGGTGCGGGCGGCGCGTTGGCTCAGGGATAACGGCATGGGGTTCTTTCGTTATTGTAAATGCGACCTCAACTGAAGACGCAAGCGCGGCGGTACGTCATACATATGCACCTCTTCTGTTTACCTTTCAGTCTGCGGGCCTTTCCTTCTCTGTCAAGATCCAAGCGCCGAAGGCGCAAAATTTTGTAGCCCAGCGCGTAAGCGCTGGGTAGTTGATTATTGCAGACAAGCCCCGGAGGCGGCGATATCATCCGAAGACGTGTTCAGCATCAAACTCAATCCGGTGTCTACGGAGTAAGCTGAGGTATTCATTCTCGAATGTCATTTGCTTGTGATGCTCTTTCTGGTTCCGAATATAGAGCGCGACTTTCTCCAGGTTTGAAGAGCTGACACTGAACGCACGTAGCCTTCCTGCCATGCGAAATTGCGTCCATGCTCGTTCATCCATTTTGAAGAATTTGCCTTTATTAGAGTGATTGCGCGTGACAACGCCATGCTGGCAGGCAGGTGAAAGAGAAGGTGGACGTGATCATCCACGCCTCCGATAGCCACGGAGACCATTTTTTGATTCCGACAGATTCCGGCCATGTATGACCAAAGCTCGGGCTGGACAGCGGCTGCGATAGATTTGCGTCGTTCCTTGGTGCTAAAAACAAGATGGACATGGTTTCTGGTGTAGGCATGGGACATGTGCCGCCCCTCCGGGGCTTCACATAATACAACCCATCTGCCCAGCGCTCACGCGCTGGGCTACATAATTGCGCGCCTTCGACGCTTGATGATTGGGGCAAGGCAGGAAAGATTGCTTCATGACCGCTTTTAGAGGACCCATAAATTGCCGATGTTCAGTCTGGCGACCTGAGGCTTGCCCGAGGACGCGTCCTCTTGAAAAACTACAAATATCTACGATTCGTAAACTCCACCAGCGCGCCCAGCTTGGCTTTGGCAGCGCCGGAATCAATCGACTGCAGCGCCATCGGCATGGCGTCAGAAAGAGAATCGGCACGGCCGGCGGCTACCAGAGCGGCGGCAGCGTTCATCAGCACGATATCGCGCCGGGGCGATTTTTCGCCTTCCAGGATCTTCCAGATGATCTCGGCGTTGGTTTTGAGATCGCCGCCCAGGATCGCCGTCATGGGAGCGCGCTCGAGGCCGAACTGCTCCGGCGTGACTTCGTAGCCGCGCACCCACTCGCCGCGCACCTCGCCGATGCGTGTTGGCCCGCTGATGGAGATTTCATCCAGGCCGTCTTTCCCATGGACAACCAGGGCCCGACGCAGCCCCAGCATCTTGAGTGCCTGCGCCAGCTTCTCTACCAAGTCTTCCGAGTAAACTCCCACCACCTGCGCGGAAGCTCCGGCGGGGTTCGTCAGTGGCCCCAGCAGATTGAACACCGAGCGCAGCGGTCGCAGATCTTTGCGCGCCGGCTGAACGTGCTTGGTCGCCGAATGCATCGCCGGAGCAAACATGAAAGCGATGCCCACCTCGTTCAGGCAATCGGAAATGCGCGGAGGAGGAATGGTGATGTTGACGCCCAGCGCTTCCATGACGTCGGCCGAGCCGCACTTGGAGGTGATGCCGCGATTGCCATGCTTGGCCACGCGCACGCCGGCGCCGGCGATGGTCAGGGCCGTCGCCGTGGAGATATTAAAAGTATCGCTGGCGTCGCCGCCGGTGCCGCAGGTATCCACCAGCGCTTCGCGCTCGGTGCCGCTGATGTCGAGAGCCGTTCCGTTGGCATTCGAAATGGGTTGGGCCGCGGCGCGAATGGCCTCGGCAAAACCGACGATCTCCTCCACCGTCTCGCCCTTCATGTGCAACGCGACCAGCAGCGCGGCTACCTGGGCATCGGTGGCTTTGCCGGCCAGCAGTTCGCCCATTACGGTGCGCGACTCCTCGCGGCTCAAGGAGGCGCGATGGTTGGCGATTTTGCAGATGGCATCGGCGATCATGGCGGTACGGGTGGTTATATTATCAGGCAGGGCAAGGGATTTAAGGAATTCAAATCGGTTTTTTCGCAATGGCAGGTCTAGAACACAGGATTTACAAAAATTCGAAACAAATGTGCCATTCCGAACCCGCCCTCCAAAATCCTGTTTACATTGTGTTGATTGCGGCGGGTGAGGGATCTGCTCTGCTATCGGTATGAAGACATATTTCGTTTACATCATGTCGAATAAGTCGCGGCGCCTGTACACAGGCATCACCAGCAGGCTCTACTCGCGTGTTTTCCAACACAAAACAAAGTGCTGCAGGGCTTTACCGCTGGCAAGCCATCGCAAAGGAAGAACTCCGACCTCTGCTCACAAGAAGACTGCCAAAGCCCTAAAAATAGCAGAGCAGATTCCTCGCCCGAGTCGATTTCGTCAGGCTGTACCTAGCTTCGAGGTCGGGCTCGGAATGACACCTTCTTAATTTTTTAAGACTTTTTGTATCGAACGCAAGATCTATTTATTCCTTCGTTTGCCGAACTCCGCGCCCTCTTATAAAATCAAAGGTTCGCTTACGCATGCTGTACCCGCTGTAGCACGCTTCGAAACAGAATCCCAACATGAAAATTCACGAGTACCAGGCAAAGACAATCCTCTCCAAGTATGGGGTGGCCGTCCCCCGAGGCGAGATGGCCCTGACCCGCGCCGAGGCTGAAAAAGCTGCGCACCGGTTGTTTGAAGAAGGCGCAAAAGGCGTGGTGGTGAAGGCCCAGATCCACGCCGGCGGACGCGGCAAGGGCGGCGGTGTGAAAGTCGCCAAGAACCTGGAAGAAGCCAAGGCCTGGGCAGACAAGATCCTGGGCATGCGGCTGGTGACGCACCAGACCGGTCCGGAAGGGAAGATCGTCCAGCGGCTGTTGATCGAAGAGACGCTGCCGATCGAGCGTGAGCTTTATCTCGGCATTGTGGTTGATCGTGCCAGCGCGCGCCCGGTGTTTATGGCTTCGGCGGCGGGCGGCATGGAGATCGAAGAGGTGGCAGCCAAGGATCCCAACGCCATTCTGAAAGAGATCATCGACCCCACGATCGGCTTTCAGGCTTTCCACGCGCGCAAGCTGGCTTTCGGCCTGGGGCTGAAGGCAGAGCAGATCGGCGAAGCAGTGAAGCTGATGATGGGTTTGTATCGCGCGTTCGTCGATACCGACGCCTCGCTGTGTGAGATCAACCCGTTCATCACCACGACGGACGGCCGCGTCTTTGCGCTCGATGCCAAGTTCGGCTTTGACGACAACGCGCTCTATCGCCACAAAGATCTGAAGGAACTGCGCGACATCAGCGAGGAAGATCCGCTCGAAGTGGAAGCCTCAAAATACAACCTGAACTACATCAAGCTCGACGGCAACATCGCCTGCCTGGTGAACGGCGCCGGCCTGGCCATGGCTACGATGGACATCATCAAATATGCGGGCGGCTCGCCGGCAAACTTTCTTGACGTGGGAGGCGGCGCCAATGCCCAGCAGATCGGCCACGCGTTTGAGATCCTGCTGAGCGACAAGAACGTGAAAGCGATTTTGATCAACATTTTCGGCGGTATCCTGCGCGTCGACACGCTGGCCGACGGCGTGGTGCAGGCCGCAAAGGCCACAAACCTGAAGCTGCCGCTGGTGCTGCGTCTGGAAGGCACCAATGTGGAACAGGGCCGGGAGATTCTGAAGAACTCCGGTTTGAACTTTCAGGTAGCTGAGACCATGAAAGATGCAGCGGAAAAAGTTGTAGCAGCCGCAGGAGGCAGATAGGTAATGGCAATCCTTGTAGATAAATCCACGCGGCTGATGATCCAGGGCCTTACCGGGCGTGAAGGCACCTTTCACGCCAAGACCTGTGCGGCTTACGGCACCAACATCGTCGGCGGGGTCACGCCCGGCAAGGGCGGCACCACGCATGAGGGTTGGCCGGTTTTTAATACAGTGGCTGAGTGCCGTGAAAAAACCGGGGCCAACACAACCATCATCTTTGTTCCGCCGCAGGGTGCTGCGGACGCGCTGCTGGAAGCGATCGACGCCGAGGTCCCGTTGATCATCTCGATCACCGAAGGCATTCCCGTGCTGGACATGGTCCGCGCCTACGAGTTTCTGAAGATCAAAGGCAAGTCGCGGCTGATCGGACCGAATTGTCCCGGTATCATTTCGCCCGGCAAAGCCAAGGTCGGCATCATGCCCGGCCATATCCATAAAGAGGGAAATATCGGGATTGTGTCGCGCTCAGGCACGCTGACCTATGAAGCCGTATACCAGCTCACGCGGCGCGGCATCGGACAGTCGACGGCGATCGGCATCGGCGGTGATCCGATTATCGGCACCAACTTTGTCGATGCGCTCAAGCTGTTCAATGAAGACCCCGAGACACACGCCATCATCATGATCGGTGAAATCGGCGGCAACGCTGAAGAGACCGCGGCGGAGTACGTGAAAAAACACGTGAAGAAGCCGGTGGTTTCGTTCATAGCCGGGCAGACGGCGCCTCCCGGCCGGCGCATGGGGCACGCAGGCGCAATCATCTCCGGCGGGCACGGCACGGCGGCGGAGAAGATCAAAGCGCTGGAAGCTGCGGGCATCGCTGTGGCTAAATCGCCCGCGGTGATGGCGCAGACGCTGCTCGACAGGATTGGAACGGTGAAGGTGTAGCGACCAGAGCGCCGGCAAAAGAAGATTTGAATCAGGAGTGATCAACCAGGAATGCAAACACTGCAACGTACTTTTTCTATCGTTAAGCCCGACGCCGTGGCCAAAGGCGCCACCGGCGATATTCTCCACATGATCCAGGAAAAAGGTTTCCGCATCATCGGTATGAAGATGCTGGAGATCACCAAGCAGCAGGCTGAAGGCTTCTATGCCGTGCATGCCAGCCGCCCCTTTTTTGATTCGTTGACCACCTTCATGTCCAGCGGGCCGATCGTGGTGCTGGCGCTGGAAAAAGACAATGCCATCGCCGATCTGCGCAAGCTGATGGGAGCAACGAACCCTGCGAACGCCGAGCCCGGCACGGTCCGCAAAAAGTGGGCTTCCAGCATCGAGCAAAATGCCATTCACGGTTCTGATGCCGACGACACCGCGCGCTTCGAATTGAGCTACTTTTTTGCCGGGTATGAACTGACGCGGTAACAACGAAGCGAGGATTTCCATGCCCCTCATTCAAGTCACGCTGTTGAAAGGCCGCACGGTAGAGCAAAAACGGAAGGTTGCCGAGCGCATCACGCAGGTGATGGTGGAAGATGCCAAGGCGGCGAAGGAAGCCGTCGTGGTGACCTTCATCGAGGTCACGCGCGAAGATTACGCCAGCGCGGGCGTGCTCTTGGCCGATAAGAAGTGACGCGCTCGATCCCACTGCGTTAGCCCGCGAGATCTGTAAACCTCTGCTTTATTCCTGGCGCAGGGCCGCCACGGGATCGACGCGCAATGCGCGCAGCGCCGGTACATAGCATGAGAGTACTGCCGCACCTGCAACCAGCAGCGCTACTGCGCCATAAGTCACCGGATCAATCGGCCTGACATTGAAGAGCAGGCTGCCCACAAAGCGCGACAGACCCATCGCGCCGAGCAGGCCAATTCCCACGCCAATCAGGATCGGCCGCATGCCCTGTCCTATGATCAGCGCCAGCACTTTCACAGGCGTAGCTCCCAGGGCAACGCGCAGCCCGATCTCGGCTGTCCTGCGGCCCACGGAATGCGCCAGCACTCCATAGACGCCAACCAGCGCAAGCAATAGCGCAACCGCCGCGAAGATCGTCATCAGGAACATATTGAAGCGGCGCGGCGCCACCGACTGTGTGACCACTTCTTCCATGGTCTGCACGTCAGAGAGCGGCAGGCTTGGATCTAGATTTTTCAAGATTGACCGCAATGCCGGTGTTAGGGCAGTGGGGCTTCCGGCAGTGTGCACGACAAACTGCATTGGTCCGGGTCCGGCGCCGTAAGAGGGAAGATAGACGGTGAGCGTGGGATCGGCATCAAGCCCGCGCTCGCGCTGGTCGGCGGCCACGCCAATCACCTCAGCCGGGGAACTTCTTTGTCCCTTCCACAACAGCGCCTGGCGGCCCACCGGGTCTTCGCCCGGCCAGAGCGTATCGGCAAGCCGCTTGCTCACGATCACTCGCCACGGTTTGCCAATCTGATCGTGCTGGTTGAAGGTGCGGCCTTTGAGAATCGCTATTCCCATGGTGCGGAAGTATTCTCCACTGACGACGCGCCAGCCTGCCCAGGGAAAATGTCCGCCATCGCCATCAGGCCGTTCGGCCGCAACGATGCCCATGCCCGGGTCCCAGCCGACGATAGGGCGGGACAGTATCGCGGCCGCAGACTGCACTCCCGGAAGCGCGCTCACACGATCAAGAAAGGCGTTGTGCAATTCACCGGCGCGCTCTTTGTAGGATCCGGGAATGTTCACCGCCGCCAGCAGCCGGTTCTCCGATTGAAAGCCGCGATCCACGCGCAGCAGGCGGTCAAAACTGCGGATCAGCAATCCTGCTCCCACCAGCAGCATGAGTGAGAGCGCAACTTCAGAGGCCACCAGCACCGAGCGCAGGCGCTTTTGCGCGCGCGATCCCGCCTGGCTGCGCTCGCCTTCACGCAACCCGGTGACGATACTTTTGTAAGGCGCCTGAAATGCCGGAACCAGGCCGGAGAGGATTCCGGTAAGAACCGCGGCCAGCAGCGTGAACCCAAGGACCCAGGGATTGATGCCGATTTCGGCGATGCGGGGAATGCCGCCGGGATTCGCTCGCTTGATCGCGGCGAGTGCAGCCATGGCCAGAAAGACGCCGAAGATCGCCCCGGCCAGCCCCAGCACCAGCGACTCCGTGAGCACCATGCGAAAGATGCGTGCGCGGCTTGCGCCCAGTGCGGCGCGCACGGCAATCTCGCGCGTGCGGCCGGTGGCTTTGGCCAATAGCAGATTGGCCAGGTTGACGCATGCAATCAGCAGCAGAAACCCCACGGCGCCCAGCAATACCCAGAGTTTGGTTCGCAGATTGCTGTCGGCCAGCCAGTCTGAAGAGGTGCTGAGCGTGATGCCCATGCCTTTGTCGTCTTTGGGATACTCGGCGGCAAGAGAGCTGGCGATGGTTGCGAGATCGGCCTGAGCAGTTTGCAGGCTGACGCCGTTGGCGATCCGTCCGATCACCTGAAACTCAAAGCTGCCGCGGTCAGCGTTCGCTTTGTGGACAAAAGGAATGAAGACATCGGCAGCGTCAAGCCATGGCTCCCCCGGCGGGAGCACGCCGACCACTTGAAAAGATTTCCCATTCAGCTGGACCGTCTTGCCCACGACCTGTGGATCGCCGTTGAAATGCGTCTTCCAGAACTTGTTGCGCAGCAGCAATACGTTATTGTCATGGCCGGGCTGGTCCTCTTCGGGAAGAAAATCGCGTCCGGCAACGGGATTGACACCGAGCACACGGAAAAACCCCGCGGAGACGGCCCCGCCATCGATCTGCTCCGGCTCGCCACTGCCGGTAAGGTTCGCGGTGAGCGGATGGTAGCAGGCAATACCAGCAAAGGTGCGGTTGCTCGCCTGTACGTCCCAGAAATTCGCCTCAGTGAACGTAGCCTGGTCCCATTGATTGCTTGCCCGTGACTCCCACAGATTTACCAGGCGCGAAGGCTCGGGGAAGGGCAGCGGCTGCAGCAACACCGCATAGAACACGCTGAAGATGGCTGACGTAGCGCCGATCCCTACGGCCAGCATCAGCACGGCCAGAAACGTTGTACCCGGATTCTTTCTCATGTTGCGGATAGCCTGGCGAACGTCAAGGAGAGTTGCGGTCATAAAAGCCTCACCTGAATGCCGAATTTGCGCACCACTGCGTGCCAGTGAGACGGGAGTATAAGAGAATTGGTTAGGGACATTTTTCGTGCGAAAGCGGCGGCTGGCTGCTATTCGACGACCGTGTAGAGATCGCGGCTGCGTTGCTCCATGATCGAGTCCAGCCCGCCGATTACATACTGCTTGAAATGGGCCGACTCGCGGTGCGCCTGCAGCGCCGCTTCATCTTTGTACTGCTCATAGAAGAGAAACTTGCGCGGATTTTCCGTCGACTGATGACCGATGTACATCAGGCAGCCCGGCTCGCGGCGCGAATGCTCATGAAGAATGCGGATATACTCGCGGCATTTTTCTTCGCTGCCGGCCTTCACCAGCATGTCGACTTTCAGGACGATCATAGAATCCTTTGGAGTGTCCCCCTCCGGGGCTCAATTCTGTTTTACAGCTTACCCAGGCCTCACGGCCTGGGCTACGCGCGCACACTGCGCGCGCTTTCGCCCCCTTCGGGGGCTCCTGTACTAAAGAACTCCGCAGTAAACTCGTCACCGGAAAACAGCCGGGGTTCACGGCAAACGCCAGATCGCTGACTTATTCTTACTTGGCCTTCACACTCTTGAGCGTTGCTGGCTTCGCCCTAAGGCCCAGAACGTCGGCTTCGAACTCCGGCAGCATCATCGTCTGGTCTCGGTCAGGACCGGTCGAGACCATGCCGATGGCGGCGCCGCTCTCCCGTTCAATGAAGCGCAAGTACTCCTGCGCTTTCTTCGCAAGCTGATCGAAGCCGGCTGCGCCTTCGGTGGATTTCTTCCAGCCCGGCATCCTGGTGTAGATGCACTCCACCTGGTCAAAGCCGGTGGCCAGAGCGGGAACGGAATCGGTTTTCTTGCCGTTGATCTTGTAGCCGACGCAGACGGGGATTTCATCCAGTTCGTCGAGCACATCCATCTTGGTTACCACCCACCAGTTCACGCCATTGATCATCTGGGCGTAACGAAGCAGGGGCAGATCAATCCAGCCGCAGCGCCGCGGGCGGCCGGTAACAGCGCCATACTCATTGCCGCGAGCGCGAAGCTGATCGGCCACAGCGCCTTCCACTTCGCTGGGGAAGGGCCCGCCGCCCACGCGCGTACAGTAGGCCTTGGTAATGCCGATCACGTGCTGAATCGCGTTTGGAGGAACACCGGTGCCGGTAACCGCGCCTCCGGCGGTGCAGCTCGATGACGTCACAAAGGGATAGGTGCCGTGGTCGATATCGAGCATGGTCGCCTGGGCGCCCTCAAACATCACCGACTCACCCTCGGCCAGCGCGTGGTTGAGCAGCTTTGCCGTGTCGGTCACGAAAGGCGCGATCTTCCCGGCGGCATCGGCGTATTCGCGATACATGCTGTCGGCATCGAGCGGCTCGGAATTGAAGAGTGCGTGCGCGATCATGTTCTTTTCCCGGCAGGCGTTCTCTATGGTGGCGCGGAGCAGGCTGGAATCCAGCAGATCGGCGACGCGCAAGCCGCGGCGGCCCATCTTGTCTTCATAGGCCGGACCAATGCCGCGCGAGGTAGTGCCGATCTTCACGCGTCCGGGAGCATTTTCAGCGCCCATCTCGATCATGCGGTGATAGGGAAGGATCACGTGCGCGCGATTGGAGACGAAGAGATTGCCGTCCACGGCGACGCCGGCGTCGCGCAGCATCTTTACTTCCTTGAGAAGGGCCAGCGGGTCCAGCACCACGCCGTTGCCGATCACCGAGCGGCAGCCCCGGCGCAGCACGCCACAGGGCACCAGCTGCAGAACAAACTTCTTGCCTTGAATGATGACGGTATGGCCGGCGTTATGCCCTCCGGCATAGCGGGCCACGATGGAAAAATTGTCGGAAAGGACGTCGACGATCTTGCCTTTGCCCTCATCGCCCCACTGGGCGCCGACGATCACGGCAGTCTTGCCACGCTTCACTTCGATTGCACACTCCTCGCCCGCGGGAGTTTTTCACAGTTCAAATATGATCCTGGGAAGTCCGGACGGGAAAGTCTATTACTAAGAGATTTTAACAGAGACGAGCGCCCATGACATCTCGCGTTGTTACGATCTCACTTCAGACAACGCTATTTTGCCTGCGGAGATCCTGATCTGGGCGTACGACCGGTCGAATTCCATCTCAACCACCTGTCTTCCCTGCGATGGCGTGCTGGCATAGCGTAGATAATGCAGCAGCTCGCTTGGTACAGTGAGAACCTCAAAGAAGCGCTTTACCTCGTCATAGTTCGATATTGCCCCGAAACGAAGCGCCACCACCGGCCCTCCGCCGAAGTCATGTTTACCCTTGCGCCAGAGTTCGATCGTGAGAGTCAGCTCGCGGCGTGGACCGAGCTTGGCCTCGCGAATCTTCGCTCCGGAGAAGTCAGCTTCTTGGATCACGCTGCGGGACCTTGCACCACATTCAGTCTTTGGGCTGGTCGCCCTCAACCAGGATATAAAAGCGGCAATTTGGACAGATGACCTTGCAGGTACCGACGACGCGTGCGGACATTTCAGGGGACAGCAGTGTGGTGGTGCCACAGGCGGGACAGAGAACGGAGACTTGCTGAGCTTCACTCATTCAGGCTGGAAATAGTAGCACGAAAAAACGGGCCCAGTGAAATCAGGTTCCCTTGGAATCTTTGACGAGTTTGATCTCCGGATGGAAATTTTTCACTGCCAGGTATCCCCACACGGTGAACAACGACAGGACAATTCCCTGGGTAGCTGCGAATCCAGGGCCGGATGCCGGCCCTGTGGTATGCAGGATTTTCTTCTGAAAGGTCTGGGCTACCAGCACGAAACAGTTGAAATATAGGGCGACGACGGCGGTAATCACGTAAATGAAGCGCCACTTTCCCGATGTGTGAAACATGTAACGCGCAGCAATCGAGAGAGCAAGCACGACGAGCGAGAGGATCCCAAGAATGATTCCGGGAGTGACACCTTTGAAGGGAAAACCAAACCCGGTGAGGCTGGTTAAGACCGTCGTAACCAAAAAGACCGCTGTCAGGCCGCCAAGGCGCTTGTTGCCGATCATGCCGAAAAGCACGACCAGCCCGGAAACGATGCCGATCAGGCTGATGACAACGTGAATCAGCGTGTAGGTTTCAAGAGACATGCCAAAGACCATCCCGAGTGCTCCAGTCAAAGATCAGCGCGAAATAAGACGGAATCTTACGCTCAGGGGCGAGGAATTGCTATTCAACATGCTAGCGCGTCGACAGGTGGGCAAAGCCCAAAGCGATTTTCGTTTTTGCAGGGATGGCTGCCGGAGCGTTACCCTAATCGGCGATGGCCTTACCATTCAAGCTGGTTTACACCGACGATTACTATCTGCCCATCGGCGCACACGTCTTTCCCGCGCAGAAGTACCGGATGATCCACAAGCGGCTGCTGGAGAGCGGCATTGCCGAGCCGCCGGACTTCATTGCCCCCAAGCCTGCGCACGATGAAGACATCCTGCTGGTGCACACGCGTGAGTACGTGCAGAAGCTCAAAAACGGAACACTTTCCGCGCAGGAGGAGCTTCAACTGGAAGTCCCATATTCGCCGGAGCTGGTGAAGGCGTTCTGGCTGGCGGCCGGCGGGTCAATCCTGGCGGCTGACTGGGCGCTGCGCGACGGCATCGCCTGCAATATCGGCGGCGGCTTTCATCACGCTTTTGCCGATCATGGCGAAGGCTTCTGCGTGATCAACGACGTTGCTGTCGCCATCAAGTGCATGCATCGTGAGGGCCGCATCACTCGGGCGATGACCGTGGATTGCGACGTGCACAATGGCAACGGCACGGCGTCGATTTTTCCGCCGAAGATCAGGCTCGGGCATCCGCTGCCGAGCGCGAGCGCCAGCCAGCGCGACATTCATGCCGTTCCCGAAGAGCCGCAAAAGAGCGGCAGCAAAGAGCTGGAGGTCTTCACCATCTCGCTGCACCAGGCGCACAACTATCCCATGTACAAGCCGCCGTCTTCGATCGACATCAATTTGCCCGACGGCACCAATGACGACGAATATCTTGGCTGGCTCGATCAATCCCTGAGCTCGGCTTTCCGGCACTTTGAGCCGGAACTGCTCTGCTACATCGCCGGGGCCGATCCATATAAAGAAGATCAGCTGGGTGGATTGTCGCTCACGATCGACGGGCTCAAGAAGCGCGACGACCTGGTGCTGAAGGTGGCCAGGGCGCGGAACGTACCGGTGATGATCACCTACGCGGGAGGCTACGCGCGGAGGGTAGCAGATACGGTGACCATTCACTGCAATACGATTCTCGCGGCCAGAGAGGCTTTCTCTTGAGACTCCAACTCGTTCGTCACGCTACGCTGCTGCTGGACTACGCCGGCATGCGAATCCTGGTGGATCCCATGCTCAGCGACGCAGGCGCAATGGCACCCATTCAAAACTCGCCGCAGCCGCGCCCGAATCCGCTGGTTCGCCTGCCGTTTCCCGTGGAGCAGGTGCTTGAGGGCGTTCAAATGGTTTTGGTCACGCACACGCACCGCGATCACTGGGATGACGCCGCGATCCAGCTAGTGCCGAAAGATCTGCCGCTGCTATGCCAGCCGGAAGATCTGAAGAAGATGGAGGCGGTGCATTTTGTGAATGCTTCGGCTGTCGACGACATGAAACACTGGAGCCACATCTGCATCACGCGCACGCCGGCGCAGCATGGCACCGGCGAGATCGCCCGCGCCATGGCGCCCTCCAGCGGTTATGTTCTGACGAGCGACGGCGAGCCCACGGTTTACATTGCCGGGGATACGATCTGGTATGACCAGGTAGCGGAGAGCATCAAGCAGCATGGTCCGCAAGTGATTGTAGTGAATGCGGGCGCAGCGCAGTTCCTGCATGGCGATCCCATCACCATGACTGCGGGCGACGTGGTGCGCGTCTGCCGGGCGGCTCCGCATGCGACGGTGGTTGCGGTGCATATGGAGGCCATCAATCACTGCCTGCTGACGCGAAAAGAACTGGCCGAGCAAGCTCACACGGCGGGAAGCAAGCTGACGATTCCTGACGATGGCGCGCACGCAGCGCTACAGGAACCATGAAGGGGAACGTTCTCTGCTTTCGATTCACTCCGGCTGACGAAGTGGGCAGGACTTCACCTCAGTCCAATGGCTGCGGCTTCGCGGTTCAGCTTCTTCAGTTTTGAATAGAGAAACAGGAGGTAGCCTATATAAATGGTCCAGACGGCGATGTAGCCGGCCACCATGTAGTGATGCTGAACCACCTGTTCGCGCAAGGCCTTGTCGTCCTGAAAAAACAAGAGCAGCGGAGCTAGCATCGCCATGCTGATACCTTGGGCGGCTTTCCGAAGATGCAGTTGGTTGATTTTCTGGCTGGTCCGCTCCAGTTCAAAGCGAAACCACGCGATCAGAAGCGCAAACATGGTAAAGGCAAGCATGTTCCAGAGAAGCACCTTCTGCATCTCCGGGTTGAGATTCGGCGTTCCGATCATCGGCTGCGGATGGTTGGTGGGAAACCAGCGGTTCGACATGTATACGATCGGCATGTCCAAGGCGGCCAGCATTGCCATAGCTGCAGCCAGCACCGATGTTGAACCAACCTCTGAGGATTTGCGCAACACCAGGTAGCTGACGTAGAGCAGCCAGAGGATCAGGCTGGTAGTCAAACGCGCGTCCCATACCCAGAAGGTGCCCCATGCGTAACGCGCCCAGATCGGTCCGCTCACCAGGACCACGCCAAAGAAGACCACGCCGACCTCGGCGCCGGTGACGGCCAGAGCGTCGGCAACGGGGCTGCGCTTCCACAGATACCAGAGCGAAGCGAAGAAATTACCCCAGAAGAGGATCGAGGCTGCGGTCGCGGCCGGCACGTGGTAATAGAAAATCCGCTGCGCGTCGCCCATGGTCGATTCCGGAGGAGCCACCATGATTGCCTGGTACGTCCCCCAGCCCAGGAGCCCGAGGGTGATTAACAGCAAGACGTAAAAGATCGGGGATTTCATTCTGCGTTCAAGACCGTTTCAAAAAGCAGGAAACATGCAGTGGTAAAGACCACGCAGAATCCAGCCAGAAATTTCATCTGCACCACCGGAGCGCCTTCGCCGGTGAGCACCTGCGTTGTCGCCGTTACCATGGAACCAACGGCTGGAATCGAGATCGGCAGCAGCAGCAGGGGAAGCATCAGTTCGCGGTTGCGGGTGCGGATCGACATAGCGGCAAAGAAGGTTCCGTTCACCACCAGAGCCCATGTCCCGAGCAGCGCAATCACCACCAGCTGCCACAGCGGCCCCACTGAACTTAAATTGTAAAAGACTACGAACAACGGGGCCATCAGACATTCCAGCAGAATCACAAGAATAAAGTTACCTAGGCATTTGCCCAGAAACAGCGCTTCCGCCGGCGCCGGAGAGACCCGGTAAGCGTCCAGGACGCCGTTGCGCAGTTCGCGCGCCCAGGACTGGTTCAAGGCCATGACCATGGAAAAGAGGAAGGCAATCCACACCAGCCCGCCGGCCATGTTGCGCGACTGGTCTGCGGTCGGGCTGAAGGCAAAACTGAAAATCACCACCACCAGCAGCGAGAAAAAAAGCATGGAGTTCAGGACATCGCGCGAGCGCCACTCCAGCCGCAGGTCCTTGGCCACGTTCACCCACACCAGCCTGGTGATGGACATGCTTTTTGGCGGAGTCTCGGCGGCAACGCGCTTCCCGGTCGCGGCGCTCATGCTTTTGCTCCCGGCATCGGTCCACGATCCACCAGCTCTCCGTGCGAGAGCAAAAGAAATTCGTCGGCCAGATCAGCCAGCAGTCCGACCTGATGTGTGACCAGCAGAATGGTATTTCCGGCGCTGCGCATTCCGGCCAGGAGCCGGGCGATCTGCAGCGCGGAATCCGGATCTACGTTGGAAAAGGGCTCATCGAGCAGCAGGAGTCGCGGGGAATGGAAAATAGCGCGCGCCAATGACAGGCGCTGGCGCATCCCCTGGGAATACTGCCCGACGCGACGCGCGAGCCGGGGATCGAGACCTACGCGTTCCATGGCTTCCGCCAGGGGAACGTCAGAATTCATGCCGTAAAGCTGTGCGAAGAAGCGCAGGTTCTCCATGCCGTCAAGCTCGTCATAGAGCAGGGGCGCGTGCGCCATGTATCCGAGTTGGTGAAGGGCCTGCCTGTTCGGCGTACCAAAGATATGAATGGCGCCTTCGGTCGGCTCGTTCAGTCCGGCGATCATGCGCAGCAGGGTGGATTTGCCGGCTCCATTTTCGCCGCGCAGCACATAAAATCGCCCCGCCTGCAGTTCCACCGACACTTTCCTTACCGCAGCCGTGCGGCCATAAATTTTGGATACATTTTCCGTGCGGACTGGGAGTGGGTCAGTAGTCAGCGTGCGACCTCGGTCAGTACTTGCTCGCTGCGTTGCCAGACGACTTCTGCTCGGCCTGGGCTTTCTCCATGTTTTCGTACTTGGAGGCGCACTTGGCCTGGACCTCAGTGGCCTGGAAGGTGCCGTCGCGATCAAGCCGGCCGAGGACGAGAGCCTGCGCGTGGTCTTTAAAGGTATCGGGTGGAGGCGTGCTTCCTTTGTAGCTGACAGGGAGCAGCAGGCTGCCGCCTTCAGCGTCCTGAATCACGAAATCGGCTTGCGCGCCTTTGCGCTTGATGGAGCCGGGCTGAACGATGCCCTCTACGCGCAGAGTCCGGGTATAAGCACTGTCTCCCAGGTCACGCAGCTTATCGAGCTTGACGTAATAGCTCTTGCTCTCCTGCACACCGGTATAAGCAAGATATCCCAGAGCAAGCACAATCACCGTGATGGCGAGGCCAAAGCGAACGACTTTACGAGTTTCCAGCGACATACCTAGCTTAAAGGTTATCCCCGCTTTGAATGCGGGTCAAGAGGGCTTATGAAGATGCGTGACGCGGGTCACACGTCCAATTCTACGGCGCGTATAATAAAGGGTTTCCGATCTTAAGGTGAAGGCCATGAGCACAATCGAGAGCACCCCGCAGAGCGAAACCACGCAGCAGGTCAAACCCCGTGAAGAGTGGATTATCCGCCGCCGCGAGCAGGCCGCACGCACCGGCGATGAAAACGTCTCACAGATGCATTTTGCGCGCAAGGGACTGATTACAGAAGAGATGCTGTACGTCGCCGATCGCGAAAAGCTGCCGCCGACGCAGGTCCGCGATGAAGTCGCGGCGGGAAGGATGATTATCCCGGCGAACATCAATCATCCAGAGCTCGAGCCGATGGCCATCGGCGTGGCCTCGCTGTGCAAGATCAACGCCAATATCGGCAATTCAGCCATTACCTCCAACGTGGATGAAGAGCTGAAGAAGCTGCATACGGCGGTCCATTTCGGGGCTGATACGGTGATGGATCTTTCCACCGGCGGAGGGATCCATGAGATCCGCGAAGCCATCCTGCGCCACTCGCCTGTACCGATCGGAACGGTGCCGATTTACGAAGCCGTCTCGCGCGTGAAGCGGATTGAAGACTTGAGCGCAGAGCTGATGCTCGAAGTCATTGAAGAGCAGGCGCAGCAAGGCGTCGATTACATGACGATTCACGCCGGAGTTCTGGTGCAGTATCTGCCGCTGATTTCCAGGCGCATCACGGGAATCGTGAGCCGCGGCGGCGCGATCCTGGCGCAATGGATGGCGCATCACCACAAACAGAATTTTCTTTACGAGCGTTTCGACGACATCACGAAGATCCTCAAGAAGTATGACGTTTCCTACTCGCTGGGTGACGGGCTGCGTCCCGGCTGCATTGCCGATGCGAGCGATGAGGCCCAGTTCGCCGAATTGCGGACCCTGGGCGAACTCACCAGCAAAGCCTGGGAGCACGATGTGCAGGTCATGATCGAAGGACCGGGCCACGTGCCGCTCGACAAGATCAAGGAGCAGGTCGATAAGGAAGTGGAGTGGTGCTACGGCGCGCCGTTTTACACCCTGGGACCGCTGGTCACCGACATTGCGCCCGGCTATGACCACATCACCTCGGCCATCGGCGCGGCGATGATCGGCTGGCACGGCGCTTCCATGCTCTGCTACGTGACGCCCAAAGAGCACCTGGGTCTGCCCAATGAGAAAGACGTAAAGGACGGAATCATCGCCTACAAGATCGCGGCGCACGCGGCCGATATTGCGCGGCATCGCCCGGGAGCGCAGGACCGCGATAACGCGCTCAGCTACGCCCGCTATACCTTCGATTGGGAAAAGCAGTTTGCCCTCTCGCTCGATCCTGAGACCGCGCGCTCCATGCACGATGAGACCCTGGCCGACGATTACTACAAGGAGGCCAAGTTCTGCTCCATGTGCGGGCCGAAATTCTGCTCCATGAACTACTCGCAGAAAGTGGATGAGTTCAACAAGCAGGTATACGGCATTGAGAAGACAGACTATTCCCAGCTGGTAGAGAAGATTGCGGTAGGCAAATAGCTTCTGCGCCGGCCCAGTCGCTGGGCATCCGGCGGGGCTGGACTAGAAGGCCTTGAAGCGGATCCGCTTTACGGTCGGGGTGCCATCCGGCTTTTTCCCTGTAATCACATGCGTGGCATGCAGGGGGACATTACCCTGGTTGTCGCGTGGCGCAGCTTCCCCGCGCACCAGCAGGTCGCCAACAAAGCGTTGCGATGCGGCTTCGGTGGCCGCATCGCTGATAGGTTGCTGCTGCTGTTGAGGCGAAAGCGCTTTATTCTTTTTTTTACTGGGCGCAGTTTTGCGCCGCGCAGATTTTTTGGCGGCTTTCTTCGCCATGATCCGATACCTCTATCCCCACTCTACGCCGCGGGGTAAGGATGGTCAAACCCGCAGTCAAACGAGATCCGTTTCAGCACCAGCTCCCCGCCCTTCTCGAAAATCTTATGGGTTTTGAAGCTGAATGGATGGTGGAATCCCGACTCCGGACTGGCGTGCTCACCCACGGCCACGTGGCCGCGCTGGAACAGGTCTTCCGTGTACGACTCGGCTGCATTCTGCGGCGACCGTGGCTCAACCGGTCCGAGGGTCAATGATGAAGAGGTCACGGCAAAGTGCTTCGGCTCCTCCGCGGTATAGACCTTCACCGCTGGTTTCTTCAGACCATAGACGGCGGCGCTGATCGCAGCCAGCGGGAGTTCGCGACGGTCCCGCTCCGTGCCAGCCGCAAACGCTCTGGCGCGACGTGCCGCTGCAGGAGGACGCACGTTGCTGATGGTGGCAGCGGCCTGGAGCGAGAGAATGCCCCGCCGCACGAAAGCGCCTTTCAGTATTTCGGTGTATTTTCCGTTAAAAGGCGAGCTTTCTCCGAACGACACCATGTGCGCTGCTACCTGGCTGTAGTAGTCGGGCACAACGGGCGCTTCGAGGATGCTTCCGACAAGAATCTTTGCTATGTCCTGGGAGGTCGCGAGCAGTTCATCGGAGCCGGGTGACGATCCCTGAAGCTTGAACATTCCGGCCAGGGAATCGAGGAAAGCGGCGCTGAACACGCGTGAAAAGGAGTGCGGTTCTGAGGACAGCTGCGATGCCGGGGCCGACGGAGGCAGGGTCTGTGGATCGCGATAGAAAAAGGAGTTGGCTGCGTTGCGCAGGCAATCCGCATCCACCGCATCGGGATGTCCGACGCGAATCGCCGCGCCAAGCTGCTCGGCCAGGCGGGAGAGACGCGAATTGCGATTCAGCGTACCGCCGGTTTCAGCCAGAAGCGCCTGCCGGAACGAAGGCACCTGCAGTGCGCTGAGCATCGCGCTCATATCGCCCATCGACTCATGGAAAGCTGCTGCTTCAATCGTCTGGGCGTCAAACAGCTGAGGCCGAATGGCGTCGAGCACGGCGTGGCCCATCTCGTGGCAAGCCACGTCAGGACTCTCACCGGAGAAGAACACGCGCCCCTTCACCGTATCGTGAAAGAAATGGAGGCCGGGACTGTCGTCGCCATCGCCGCGCGTGTAAAACGCGTTGAGGTCGGTGCCGGAATCAAGATCCACCGGAAGCGTGCTGCCGATCTCCCAGGAGGTACCGCCGGGCACAATGCTGCTCCAGAAGTCGGCTGTTCTGCGCAGCGCACAGGCGTTGGCATAGAACAGGAACTCGCGCGTTCCCGGTTGATAGATGTTGGGCGGCGGAGCCGTCCCACCGATCTTGAAGGGCAAAGGCCTGGCTGCCTGGTTGGGCACGGGAACGTGGATCGGCGCCAGCGGCGGCTGGGACTTCGGATCGCCGGGATCGTCTTCCCAGCAAGCCACGGTTTTGCCTCCGGAAGGAGCCGCCGGTGCTGCTGATTTACGGTGTCTTGCTTTCTTTTTCGATGGCATGGATGCCTCCTGAACAGATCTCTAAAATTCCAAGGATATTCGAGCCTGGAGATGTCTGTGAGTTCGGCCGTTTAAGAATTCTGAATTGCGAAATGAATACCCGTGTCTCGCGAAGCGCAAGACCGATCCATAGAGTTAGTGACAGAACCGCAGGCAGCGTTACAACGTTGATGATTCAATCAGCGTGCCCGGTTTAAGAAAAACGCAACTTTATCCGGTTTTCCTTGGACAGCTCAAATACAATCTTCCGCGTTCTGTTTTGGCCGGCCTTGCTAGAATCTGGGTGCATTGCCATGCATGGCTTCCGAACTGCGAACAATGTGGCTTGCGGTGCAGCTAAGGCGTTATGATCGGAAGCCAAGGAGCTGAAATGGCTGTTTGTACATCATGCGGCAGGGAAGCAGACGAGGCCTCAAAATTCTGCACAGGTTGCGGACAGCCGTTGGCCAAAGCAGCGCCGGCACCGGCGCCGGTTTCTACAGCGAGAACATGCCCAGCCTGCCATGCGCCGGCTGAAGCGTCGTCCGCATTTTGCACCAGCTGCGGCCAGAGTTTGTCTGCCGGGAAAGCCGCGCCGGAGAGAACCATTCCTGTGGTCACGGAGAACACCATTCCTGTGGCAGCGCCAGTCGGCATTGCGCCTGCTGCGGTGCCCCCGCCACCAACGTATCAAACGTTACCGCAACCCACGCCGCCGCAACCCAGCGAGCCTTCGTATTCAGATTCTCGGTATCAACAGCCGCCGCAGCCGGGCGGCGGAAAATTCGGATTAGTAGTCCTGATCCTGCTGGTGGTGATCGCGGCTGCCGGCTTGGGCGCCTGGTATTTCTGGGGCGTGGAAACGATTGTGGTTTGCAGCCCGCCGGATGTCAGGGTCTTTCTTGACGAGAAGGAGATTACACCTGCCTCGTACGGCCGCTACGTGATTCCGCATCTCTCGCGCAAGCCGCACCTGCTCAAGGTCCAGAGCCCGGGTTTTGCGGATACGGTCCAGCGGCTCGATTTTCCGCTGAGTTCATCGCAGGAATGGGTGAACGTGAGGCTGGTGCCCAGCGCACAACTGTCGCGCTAGCGCGCGCTCACTGCGTATCGAGATCAGAGAAGTGCTTCAGCCCGGCCTGCTGGCCAGATTGTTTTGGCTTTTGCGTGGGCACAGGCCGCTGGTAGTGCCGGACAACCACGTCATCGCCCAGATCTTCTTCCCCCTGCTGCGCCGCGATACGCCGCGTTTGATCAACTTTCGGCAAAGGCTTGTCGTGGGCCGGAGGCTGGCTCGCAGCCGCGGTGGTTGTTGCCGCCTGCGGCGTCTTGCTCCCCGGCGTCGGTTTTGAAGGACCGCCGGCTCTTACCGTGACGCCGCCGGTTGGTGCGGTAACGCCGCCGCCCTGCGCGCCATTCCCCGTTAGGGTGGAAGGCTTGGCCAAGGGGGCACGCGGGTAGAGCGATCCAAGAACGATTCCGACAACAAAAAGAACGGTAATGGCAACCGCTCCGGTCATGACGGCGCGAAGCTGCGGGCTCATGGGCGGACGTTTTTTCGCGACAACCGCCATGGCAGCGTGCCACCAGGTATCGGTTCCGGAAGGACGCCGCGGGGCTGCAGGACGAGGCAAGGCTTCGCGTTCGGTTTCGAGCACGCGCTCTTCGAATACGTTTTGTTCGCGCGAGCTCCCTTCATGCAATCCCGGATCGCGCTGCCGTACCAACTCAATCAAGCGCGCAGCCGCGGCCTGGCGGGCGGATTCCAGCTCTGAAGCCCGTTGCTGGGCTTCAGCCCGGCGCTGCTCCAGGTCGAGCAGGCGCGCCTCATGCGCAGCCCGTGCTTCAGCGGAGCGTATCTGGGCTTTCTTCTGGTACTCCTGCGAGTGCTCACGAAATGATTCGACCGTGGATGCTGCAATTGCCTTGGCGTTAGCCACGGCGCGGGCGGTAAAGTCTGCTCCGCGTTGCCAGATGCTTGATCCCGTCGCTGCAGGTGAAGTTTCCGGCAGTTCCGGCCGTGCGGCCTCGCGCTCAGGAGAATTCTCCAGCCGCAAAGCGGCGTTCTGGACTTCGGCATCGACCTGAGGCGTGCCGAAAGGCGTCAACTGGGCAAGATAAGGAACCGGATCGGCCGGCTTGACGATTTGAGCTTGCATCGGAGCGGCGGCCGGGGGATCATCGGCAAACGCGACGGGCGGCAGCGGAGCGCGCTCCATCACCGGGATTTCAATGACTGCGGGATTCAGCTCTTCAACCGATGAGTTGGCAAACGCAGCCTCAAATTCACGCTCACGATCGCTGGGCGCCTTCTGGGCTTCAGGAACCGCGGAACTCTGAACAGGCGCAGGCCGCTGGGCGGGTTCAGGAGACTGTATGACTCCGGGCGCGACAGCGATATCTGCGTGAAGCTCATCGGCCAGGCCGGCAGCGCGCTCCAGCACGTCGGCGCGCTCGCAGATTTCAAATTCGATTTCCAGATCGGCAGGAGAAAGGTGCGCCTGGTCAGGGCTGACCACTTCGACCGTATAACCTTGTTGCTGCAATTGATTGGATAGGGCGGCAGTCCGCTCCGGATGGTGTGTAAAAATGCGAGCCAGTGGCATGGGGGAGCCACCTCCCAAAGATTTTGACTCTAGGCCCCGAAGCACCAGCTACTCCGGCGCACAGGTACATAGTACAGCAGTGGCGTAAGAAATTAGACGCAAATTGCGCAGCAGGGGCTGTCTGGGAGGTGACTAGTTAACTTCGGCAAAATCCATACCGTCGGCGAACTGCAGGCCGGCAATCTGCCGAGCGTGATACTGCACTTCCAGGTAAGCCGTCATGATGGCAATGTGAATCGACTCGCGCTGCACGGCGTTGGTGCATTCCGTACGGATGCGGTCAAGTTCCATATACCGGTCATGCGCTTGCACGAATTTGTTGACGATGGTGTTCATGGCTTCTTCATTGTTCTAGGCGTGGGCAAATCCACGAATCGCTCAAAGACCTTAGAAGCACACTTAGTATCCTTTAGCTCGGTAACGTTACCTGCATAACGTTACTTGGCGGGATACGCGATCGTCTCTGCCTCTGCGGGAGTTGATTCTGTGAAGAAAATCACACAAAGAAGAATTGGGTAGTGTCTTAATTGATAAGACACTACCAAGAATTGCCAGAATCGCCGAAATTGCCAAAGAATGCCAAAATTGAAAATCATTGCTGAAATTCAGTTTCGGCGATCTTTGGCAATCTTGGCAGTTCTGGCAATTTGTTGATCCGATTTATCTTTGATCCGTCGTTAAAGGACCGTCCGAGTACTCGGTTTCTTCCGGCACGTCGGTGTAGCTCTCGAACTCAATCCTGTATCCATCGGGATCGCGCAACGACGTTATCCACATTCCGTTTCCGACGAAAGGTCTCGTGACCTCGATACCACGCGCCTTGGCCTGATGATAGATCGCCAGCGCATCGCGGCAGACAAAACAGACAGACACTCCAACACCCAACGTTCCTCCCGGGCGGCCTGAATTTGGATGATGGTCTTTCCTGAACTCCTGCAACATCAGAGCAGCGGTACCGTGCTCCAGGCAGCACCAACGCACCTTGCCATCGCCGTCAGGAGTCCATTTCCTCGTCATCACGAAGCCGAGCCCATCGACGTAGAAACGTAGAGAGGCTTCCATATTCGTGACTCCGAAGAATGGTACCGCCTGCTGGACGTTCGGCTCGGTCTTGGCGTCAGTCGCCATATGTGAATGTCTGGTTCGGGAGCTGGGCTGGGATACCGACAACAGGAAGCCTTCAGCCAAAGCTGCCCGCGGAACCGCTTTTACTAACTACTAAAATACCAACTACTAACTGCTGTACGCCTCGTCCAGCAGCTCGATGACGTGTTTGACCGGCAAGTCAAGCTTGCGCTCCTCGACGCCGGCGCGCAGCTGGATCATGCAGCCTACGTTTGCCGTGGCCAGCATGTCCGACGACACGGAAGTTACGTCATCCATCTTCCTCTCCAGGATTCTCATGGAAAGCTCGTTCTGGGCGACGTTATAAACTCCGGCACTACCGCAGCACTGATCCGAGTGCGGTAACTCCACTAGTTCACAGCCGATGGCGGCGAGCAGTTCGCGCGGCTGGGTACGGATACGCTGCGCGTTGGCCAGATGGCATGGATCCTGGTAAGCGACTTTCCGGCCGATCTTCTTCTTGGGCGCGCGCAGGCCGATGCCGGCGAGATACTCGGTGACGTCTTTCATCCTGGCTTTGAAGTCCCTGGCGCGGGCGAGGTACGCCGGATCGTTCTCCAGCAGGTCGTCATATTCCTTCATATTGGAGCCGCAGCCGGCGGCGTTGGTCACAATGGCGTCATAGTTGCCGCCGAGAAAGACATTGATATTGTGGCGAGCCAGTTCGCGCGCTTCATCGCGCAGGCCGGCATGAGCGTGCAGAGCGCCGCAACATCCCTGGCCGTCGGGAATGTGAACTTCGATGCCATTCTGCGTCAGCACATTCACCGTGGCGCGATTCAGGTGGGAAAAAGCCACGTTGTTAATGCATCCGGCCACAAAGGCGACCTGTCCGCGCTTTTCGCCCACCGCGGGATAAATCTTGCCGATCTCATCGAAGAAAAATTCCTGATCAATCTGCGGGGAAAGCTTATCCAGGTCGGCCACGCGCAGCAGCCTGAGGACTCCCGACTTCCGCACCAGGCTCTGCAGGCCTGACTGCTGATAAAGGCGCATCAGCCCGGCGACGCGGCGCAGCATCACGAAATCGGGAATCACTTTCTTGTAAAAGAAATTCCGCAACGTGCGCTGAAGCCACGGCCGTTTGTATCCCTGCTCGATTTGCGCCCGCGCCCGCTCAACAATGCGGCCGTACTTCACGCCCGAAGGGCAGGCTATCTCACAGGCGACGCAGCCAAGACAGCGATCGATGTGGGTGGCGAAGGTCTCGCCCAGCTCCATCTTGCCTTCGTTGACCTGCAGCACCTGGTAGATGCGTCCGCGGGGGGAATCCATCTCATTGCTCAGGACTTTGTACGTCGGGCAATGATTGAGGCAAAGCCCGCAGTGCACGCAGGTGGAGAGCAGCTCCCAACTTGGGCGATCCTTGGCGAAGGCAGGGTTTGCCGGCTGGGCCGGGACTTGCGCGTCGATCGCAGTGGTCTCAGACAATGAATCTTCCCCTGTTCAGAATGTTTTTGGGATCGATGGCCCGCTTCACGGCGCGCATCATGTTCACATCGGTGGGCGTGGTTCCCCAGACGTCAAAATGCGGTTTGGCTTCCACCGGGCAGTGGGCCACTTCGGCGGAAGATCCTGGCGGCAGCATGCCACGAAACGCCGAGACGCAGTTGGCGTACTGCATGGCTGAAGGCGGATCCACGGAGAGCGGCATGAGCGCCAGCACCAGGTGTCCGGTAGCGGCGCGGCCCACAGCAGCGGGAATCAGGTTGTAGTCCGGCGCGGCGCGCTCCAGCGCCTGCAAGGCCGGCCCTACGCTTTGAATCGCCAGATGCGTGTAGATGATCAGGCCATTCCGGTGGCGACTTAACACGCTCCGTTCGAAGTGAGAAATCCAGCTCCAATATTGTTCTTCCGCGGCGCCTTCGAGGGTGCGCGCGACGGCGGAACCCAGTTCCCGGGCGTAGCGGCCGAGCACGTTGTCGCTTCCCGCCGCCCGCAGAACAATCTGCCACTCGACCGCCGGTAAAGATAACGGCTCCTCAGGAGCGTACTCGTCGGGATCGTGCACCGGCGCGGGATCGTGCAGATACTCCGGAGCGCGCGGCGAGATGATCTCCATGCACATGGGCGTGAGCGGCGACTGAAAAATAAAAGCGCGGAACTTCAGAGCCTCGTCGAGCGAGCCAAAGGAGCAGACAAAGGTTCTGGTTTGGCGCGGACGGGGAAACACCTTGAAGTTCACGCCGGTGATCACTGCCAGCGAGCCGTAGCTGCCGGTCAGAAGCTTCATCAGGTCGTAGCCGGCAACGTTCTTGACGACGCGTCCGCCGCCCTTGACGACCTTGCCGTCAGTGGTCACGAACTGCACACCGATACAGAAATCGCGCATGTGTCCGAAGGTCGACTTTAGCGGGCCGGATGCGGCGGTGGCCAGAAGACCGCCGATGGTGGCGTGATCCAGGTTCGCCGCGTCACATGGCACCCACTGATGGTGTTCTCTCAGCGTGCGCTGCATCTGCGCGAACGGCATGCCGGCAGCAACTGAGATGGTGAGATCGCCCGGATCATACTGTTCAATCTTGTTCAGGCGCGTGGTGCTGAGCAGGATATCGATACGTTCGGGCACGCCGCCGATCTGCTGCTGGGTAAGACCTCCGGCCGGAGCAACCACCAGGCCGCGATCATTGGCCAGCCGCAATACCGCGCCTACTTCGTCGGGCGACCCGGGCGAAACTACAATGGCTGGAATCACCCCGTTGATCTCAAAGGCGGTGCGGCGGATGTGGGCATCGCCGACAATTGTCGCCAGATCGCGATCGAGAGACGCCGGGCTGGTAACGGTGCTCATACCGGCATTCTTCCTGCAGGCACCTCGGCTACCGGCTCAACTTTGGCTTTGGGCAGCGGACCGGTGATCTCGCGGCAGAAGTGCAGGTCAGGAATCACCTTCTGCGGGTTGAGAATCGATTCCGGGTTAAAGGCGTTGCGCAGCCGCACCATCACTTCCAGATCGTCCTCAGTGAACATGGCGGTCATCAGACCCATCTTTTCCATTCCGACGCCGTGCTCGCCGGTGATGGAGCCGCCGAAGCTGAGGCAGCACGCCATAATCTCCTTCGCGGCTTTGCGGCTGTTTTCGGTCTGTTTGGGATCGCGGGCATCGAAAAGGATCAGCGGATGGAGATTGCCGTCGCCGGCGTGGAAGACGTTGCCGATGATCAGCCCGTATTTTTTGCTGATGCGCTCGATCTCCGCCAGCGTGTAAGGAACCTTGGTGCGTGGAATCACGCCATCCTGGGTGTAATAAGAAGGTGAAACGCGACCGACGGCGCCGAAGGCGGTCTTGCGGCCCAGCCAGAGGAGCTGGCGTTGTTTTTCATCGCGCGCGCGGCGAACCTCCCGCGCCTTCTGCTGCATGCAGACAGCGCTTACAGCTTCGGCCTGCTCTTCCACCGCTTCCTTCATTCCTTCCAGCTCGATCAAGAGCACCGCGGCCGCGTCTTCCGGATATCCGGCATGCACGTTGGCTTCAACACAGCGGACCATCCAGCCATCGAGCATTTCGAGCGCCGCAGGCGTAACACCGCTCTGGGTGATCGCGACCACAGTATTGGCAGCGTCTTCCACGGTGTTGTAAATACCGAGCAAAGTGGTTACATGCTCGGGAAGCTTGGTGAGCTTGACGGTGATTTCGGTTACCACGCCCATGGTGCCTTCCGAGCCGACAAAAAAGCCGGTCAGATCCAGGCCGGTGGAATCCTGCGCTTTGCCGCCAAACTCGATGACTTTCCCATTCGGCAGCACGATTTCAAGCCCGGTAACGTGATTCACCGTAACCCCAAGGGCCAGGGTGTGCGGGCCGCCGGAGTTCTCTGAAACATTGCCACCGATGGTGCAGGCCTTCTGACTCGAGGGATCGGGAGCGTAATAGTAGCCATATTTCGCAGTGGCGTTGCTCAACTCCAGGTTCACGACGCCCGGCTGAACGACGGCACGCTGATTGGGCACGTCGATCTCAAGAATCCTGTTCATCCGCGCCAGGGAAAGCACGATCGCCTCGCGGCGGGCAATGGCGCCACCGCTCAGTCCGGTACCGGCGCCGCGCGGCACCACGGGGATCTTCCGGTCGTTGGCCAGGCGCATGATCTGCGACACCTGTTGCGTCGTCTGGGCAAACACCACGGCTCCGGGACGATGCTTGTCCACGCCTGCGTCATACTCGTAAAGCATGAGCTCTTCCGGGCGGTCGAGTACCGCGTCTTTGCCTGCGATTTTCCTGAGTTGGCGAATAATGGAGAAGTCCATAGGTTATCCGGCCCTGGTATGGTCTCGCGCTAGGCTTGCCGTCTTTGGCCTAGATTGTAAACCCGCCGGGGGCCTCGGGGCCATGAATCGCCGGTACGGCGTCGAAGATATTGCAGGGAAAAGATTTAGTTTCTTGGGTTCAGTGCCTTGGTGCGGCAAAGCCGGAAGTCAGGTTCGAGGTGCGGTCTTGCTATGGGGATGTTTCCGATCGCCAGCCGGTAGGCTACAGGCCGAGCGTTACCAGTCGCTGGTGGGCCCAGATCCGGTAAGCGCGAGTAAAGAGAGCGATCGGCCGGGTGATCTGTTGCAGGTAGCTGCGGCAGTGGCGGATGGCCGTTCTGGCGGGGCTTGCATCAGGGCAGTACCAGAGATCGTGCGCTGAGTCGTCCAGTCCCAACCGTTCAATCGTTTTGCAAATCTCGCATTTCATGGCCTGCTGCTCTCGTAGGTAGGAACCCTTAAGAGCAAAAAGAGTTGTGCAGCTCTGGATTTTTTATTGCCTGAATTAACAAAACAAAACGTCTTGGCAGAAGAGTTTGAATCCTGAGAGAGTCCGGCAAATCCTGACAACATGTTTATCAGCAAGAAGGAAGGTTGAGGCAAACACGAGTTTCGCCAATCAGCACATGTCAAAATGTGAGGCGGTGCCTCGACGTGTTGGATTTCTTTCGACAACGTAACGCCCTGCAAGGTCACCCTCACCTGCAGTGCACGTTGGCATATGAGCAACTCTTTTAAAAACAATAGGATGTGAACTAAGCAGAAAAAGTGCTTGACATGTCATAGTGTTATAGTTATGTATAACACTATAACGTGCTTATGATCCCGAGCGGATCACCTCCGCAGGTTTGCGAATGACTAATGGCCATAAGCAAACGAAAGAGAGAAGCCGTTAAGGAGGAAGCAAACCATGAAAGCCATTCGAGTCATGCTGTCACTGATGCTGCTGCCACTGGCCACCGCAGTTCTTGCCCAGCAGGACGCACACAAACATCCGACCGACGCACCGAAGGTCGAGACGGACGCGCAGAAATCGTTTGCCATGCTAAAGACGCTTGCCGGCAAGTGGGAAGGTAAAGTCACGATCGACACAGACGCCTTCGGGAAGCCCGATGATGACACGATGAAGGTCAACCTGCGGGTTACCTCGCGCGGCAACGCGCTAGTCCATGAGATGGGTGAGTTAAATCCGGCTGCCGATCCCACGAAATCTGATCATCCGGTTACGATGTTCTATCTGGATGGGGACAAGCTTACACTGGTCCACTACTGCGATGCGGGCAACCGGCCGCGCATGACGGCCCGCGTGTCAGAGGACGGGAAAAAGGTCGAGTTTGATTTTGCCGATCTCTCAGGCAGTAACAGCCATGGCCACATGCACCATGCAGTATTTACTATCATTGATGCGAACCACCACATTGAAGAGTGGACATATATGATGCCGGGAGACAAGCCGGTTCACGCTCGCTCGGATTTGCAGCGTGTGACGCAGCAGCAGGCCAGTTCCCGGTAAAAGAAAACTGGAACCAGAATGGACCTTGAGTGGAATGACAGCCAGCCTATTTACCGCCAGCTTCGCGACCGGGTGGTCGAGATGATTCTGGACCGCGTACTCAAGGAAGGCGATCCGCTGCCTTCGGTGCGCACGGTGGCGGCCGAATACCGGGTCAATCCGCTCACCATCCTCAAGGCCTATCAGCAGCTGGTGGACGAAGAGCTGGTGGAAAAAAGGAGAGGTCTGGGAATGTTTGTGAAGAGCGGCGCTCGCGACCTGCTGCTGCAGGGCGAGCGCCGGAAATTTCTGGCCGAGCAATGGCCGCGGATCTCGGCAACCATCCAGAGGCTGGGCCTGAAGGCGGATGAGCTGCTGAAGGCCACGGAAAACGGGCGCACTCGGCCATTGAAACAGCCGGATAATCGCGAGAAGGAGCGTTGAACCTATGGCATGCATAGAAGCACGCGGTCTGCGCAAGTCATTCGGCACAACGGTAGCGCTGGACGGCATTGATTTGCGTGTGGAGGAAGGCCGGATACTTGGGCTGATCGGTCCCAATGGGGCCGGCAAGACCACCGCGCTGAACGCCATTCTTGGTCTTACGCCGTATCAGGGTGAGTTGCGCGTGCTGGGTCGCGATCCCTGGGGTGAGCGCGACCAGCTCATGCGCGACGTCTGCTTCATTTCTGATGTTGCGGTCTTGCCGCGCTGGATTCGCGTGGCCCAGGCGCTGGACTACGTGGCCGGCGTGCATCCGCGCTTCGATCGTGAGAAAGCGGAAGGATTCCTGACCAAGACCACAATCAAGCGCACCAGCAGGGTCAAGGAGCTTTCCAAGGGCATGGTGGCGCAATTGCACCTCGCCCTGGTGATGGCGATTGACGCGAGACTGCTGGTGCTGGACGAGCCGACGCTCGGCCTGGACATTCTTTACCGCAAGCAGTTCTACGACTCCCTGCTGAACGACTACTTCGACCGCAGCCGCACTATCCTGATGACCACGCACCAGGTGGATGAGATCCAGGACGTGCTCACCGATTTCATGTTCATCCACCACGGTCGCATCGCGCTCAAGTGCGGCATGGAGGAGTGCGAGTCGCGCTATGTGGAAGTGATGGTTCATCCCGACCAGCTCGCCGCGGCCCGCGCGCTGAAGCCGCTGCACGAGCGCCAGGCGCTGGGCCGAAGCATCCTGTTGTTCGAGGGCGTGGATCGTGGGCAGCTCGCGGGCTTTGGCGAGGTGCGCACGCCGAGCATTGCTGACCTGTTTGTTGCGGTCGTCGGTAATCAGCAGGCGCAAGGAGCGGCACAATGAATACTGAGCTCAACCGTGCAGGGGCGCAGGTTGATGCGCAGGCGATTGCGCCGCCGCCACGCCGGCCATGCAGCCGTTCCTGTGGTCGGTCCGGCGGGAAATATGGGAAACCCGCTCCATTTATATTGTTCCTTTAGTTACTGCTATGGTTGTTCTTGGCGGGCACCTGGTCCAGACGATGATCCTCCGGCTCCGCATGCACGGCGCATGGCCGTCCGATCCGGCACGACTGCACAATCTGCTCGGCGTGCATTATGAAGTTGCGGCGGCGCTGATCACGGCCAGTGCGTTTCTGGTGGGAATTTTTTATTCGCTCGATACGCTATACGGGGAACGGAGAGACCGCAGCATCCTGTTCTGGAAGTCGATGCCGGTCTCCGACCTCACTACTGTGCTTGCCAAAGTCACGATCCCACTGGCTGTTCTGCCGCTGCTGAGCTTCGCCATTACGGTGGCCACGCAAGCGCTCATGCTGTTGCTGAGCAGCCTGATCCTGCTGGGCAGCGGTGTGAGTATGACGACGCTATGGACGTACTCCTCGTTGCTCCATTTTCCAGCGATGCTGCTCTACCACGTTGTGACCGTCCATGGCCTGTGGTACGCGCCGATCTACGCCTGGCTGCTCTTTATTTCGGCATGGGCGCCGCGCGCGCCTTTCCTATGGGCCTTTCTCCCGCCGTTCCTGATTGGTGGAGTGGAGAAACTAGCTTTCAATACGACGTATTTTTTTGATTTGCTGTTACGCCGTCTGGCTGGACCGGAGGCTCCGGCTGCGCCCGGCGCCAGCGTGATGGATATCATGGCATCCATTGGTCCGCTGCGGTTCTTGAGCGAGCCGGGATTGTGGATCGGACTGGCGATCGCGGCGGCTTTCCTGGCCGGAGCAGTCTGGCTGCGCCGCTCGCGCGGGCCGGCGTGATCCAAATCGGTAGATCGGGTCATCGGGGTCATCGGCTCATCCGCGGCAAGCGGAGACGGGTCGGGAACAGCGGCTGATCCCACAAGTAATTCTGACCATCAATAAGACCGATTTACATGCCTTGTGGCCTTAAGTTAACAATCTTCCGGCGGAGGAACATACGCGCCCCTGCGGCGCATCTCGGCGATCCACTCTTTGAGCGGATAATCCGAAGCCAGCAGGCGAGCTGCTTCTTTTTCAACGTCATATTCCACGCGGCGAATCGCCGGAGTGCCATTCTCGATCAGCAGGTAGGAGCTGCGTGGATCCCCATCGTAGGGCGAGCCGACGCTGCCGGTGTTGCAGACGGTCATGCTGCCGATCTTACGGATGAACGGACGATGGATGTGGCAGTAGACAACGACTGCGGCGTTCAGTCTCTTATAGGTCCTCTCCAGTTCGGCGTCATCGGCTGTGTCCATGGGTGCGCGCCAGAGATTGCCGGGGCCGGCGTGAAGCAGAATCAGATTTTCATGACGCAATTCAGGTGGAAGCCGGCGCAGCCAGGCCATTCGTGATTCGCCGATCATGTTGCGCGTTGCCGGTGAGCACAGATCAAAGAGAACGTGGAAGAGCGGCTTCAACTTCGGCGCGGAAGCTTCAAGTGCCGCGCGGGCGCTGGTGTCCCAGAGCATTTCATCGGTATTGCCCAGCACGCCCTGCCAGCCCTCCTGGATGATGCGGTCTATTACCTCGGCCGGATTGCAGCCGCCGTAAGGGAGATCGCCGCCGTGAAGGACCAGGTCGGGTCTTTGCCGGCGCAGGTCGGCCAGCACGGCATCGAGCGCGGTGAGGTTGCCGTGAACGTCAGAGATGATCGCGATACGCATGGTGGAGTGCAGGGGCTAAGCCTAGCGTCTGATCCTGGCAAAAAGTTCAGATAGCACAAGCTGAATGGGAGTGCCTGTGATTGCGAACTCCGTTGCATCAAGAAAACCAGAAGAAGTGCAGTCATAGCCTTTCTGCGTGGCAGGGTCGAGCACCCAAATGTTGGGCACTCCAAAATCGCGGTAGTCATTGACGCGCTCCTGCATACGGCGCAGCGTATCTTCGGGCGAGAGGATTTCGATACACGCCAGAGGCGGCCTGGAAAGAACCTGCTCCACCGGTTCATCGAGCGAGACCAGGCAAATATCGGGCACTCGATATTTCGTCGGTGAAATGCGGACTCGTTGTTCGGGAAGGACTTCGATGCGCCACTCTTCCTGATGCCGGCCAAACCAAAGGATCAGAGCTGCCTGTACAGCCGCGTGGTCATGTTCGCCCACGTTACGCTCCTCAACCCGTCCATCTACAAAGTCCCGGTCGGGGCTGTAGCTGCTGTTGAGGTACTCGCTCACCGAAATTGAAGTTGTGCTGGACACAGCGAACCTCGAACGGATTCATCATACTGCACTTTGGCTTGAACAGACATGGCTTCTCCATAAACGGTACACTTAAAGGATGCCCGAAGTCGCCAGCAACTCTCTTTCTAACGCGTCTTCATCCTATCTGCGCTCGGCCATGCATCAGCCGATCCACTGGCATGAGTGGGGGCCGGAAGCATTTGAGACCGCGAAACGCGAGAACAAGCCGATCCTGCTCGACGTCGGCGCGGTGTGGTGCCACTGGTGTCATGTGATGGACCGGGAATCGTACGAGAATCCGGAAGTCGCGGCGATCATCAACCAGCACTTTGTCGCCATCAAGGTTGACCGCGACGAACGGCCTGATGTGGACAGCCGCTACCAGACGGCGGTGCAGGCGATCAGCGGGCAGGGCGGTTGGCCGTTGACGGCGTTTCTCACGCCGGAAGGGAAGCCGTATTACGCGGGCACATATTTTCCACCGCAGGATTCTCATGGACGTCCGAGCTTTCGCCGCGTGCTACTGACGCTGGCCCAGGCTTTCCAGGAGCGGCATGGCGAGGTGCTGGAATCGGCCGAGAGCGTGATGGACGCGATCAGCCGCGCCGAGGGATTTGCCGGCCAGTCAGGTTCGTTGAAACCCGAGCTGATTGACAGCATGGTGGAGTCGGCGGTGAAGCTGTTTGATCCGGAGCACGGCGGCTTTGGATCGTCCCCGAAATTTCCCCATCCCAGCGCCATGGATTTGCTCATGCAACGTGCATCGCCAGCCCATTCACGCGCAAAGGCGGCGCTTCCACCCCAACAGGCGAAAAACGCGCCTGCTGGGGACCCTGCGCGCGAACGGGGCCCTGAAACCGGCGACGAGCAATTGCTGAACATCGTGAGTACGACACTGACCAAGATGGCGCAGGGCGGCGTTTATGACCAGCTTGCCGGCGGCTTTCATCGTTATTCAGTCGACGAGCACTGGATCGTGCCGCATTTCGAAAAGATGTCATATGACAACTCAGAGCTGCTGAAGAACTATGTGCATGGATATCAGCTGACGGGGAATGAATTTTTTGCCTTCATTGCACGCGACATGATTCGCTGGATGGACGAGTGGCTGACCGATCAGAAGAACGGCGGCTTTTACGCCTCGCAGGATGCCGATATATCTTTGGAAGACGATGGCGACTACTTTACGTGGACGCTCGACGAGGCCGAAGCGGCGCTAAGCACCGACGAACTTCAGGTAGCGATGCTGCACTATGACATCGGCGAGGCCGGCGAGATGCACCACAACCCCGCCAAGAACGTGCTGTACTTGCGCGCCAGCGTCGAGGAGATTGCCGATCGTCTGAAAAAGAGTGCCGGCGAAGTCCAGGCGCTGCTGGATTCTGCCAAAAAGAAGATGTACGCAGCGCGGCTGCAAAGGCAGACGCCATTCGTGGACAAGACTGTTTACGTGAGCTGGAATGCGCTGTGCATCTCGGCTTATCTCCAGGCTGCGCGTGTGCTGAAGCTGGAGAGCGCACGCAGGTTTGGCTTGCGATCGCTGGATCGCATCCTCGCGCAGGCATGGGACAGCAAGTCTGGATTGCAACACGTGATCGCGTACTCTGATCCCCAGGCGGGCAAACGCCAGGTGGCTGGCGTGCTGGATGACTACGCATTTACCGCCATCGCCTGCCTGGATGCTTACGAGACCACGGCCGATCTAAGCTACTTCCATTTTGCCGAGAAAATTACAGACGCCATGATCGCGCGCTTCCACGATCCGCGAGAGGGTGGCTTCTTTGATATGACTGCAGGTCCTGAAGTGGGCGACGGCCTGGTGCTGGGCGCGCTGGCGGCGCGACGCAAACCATTGCAGGATTCACCGACGCCGGCGGGCGATCCCGCTGCGGCGATTGCTCTGTTGCGGCTGCATGCCTATACCAACAATGCGCGCCATCGCGCGCTGGCGGAAGGCACGCTCAAGGCTTTTGCGGGAATTGCCTCGCACTACGGGCTGTTTGCGGCGACCTATGCGATCGCGCTCGACATGTACCTCACTCCACACACGCAGGTTATCGTGAGCGGCGCGGGCGTGAAGGCCGATGAACTGGAGTCGGCCGCGGTCCTTCCTCTGAGATTGAATAAATCTGTTTTGCGCTTTCGCGAGAAGATCGTTCCGCAGATGCTGCCGCCGGCTCTGGCGGAGACCATTCCCAATCTTCCTGCGGTTAAAGAAGGGAATACCGTTGCGGTGGTTTGCAGCGGATTTGCCTGCCAGCCGCCGATCGAAGACCCGGTTGAGTTGAAGAAGGCGCTCACGGAGGTGTGAACGCCTTCGAAATCGAAGATTACCTGTAAGCTTCCAGTCCGGCTGCGGCGCGGTTGAGCGCGTCGGTGAGCACCTGCAATTGCTCGGTGACGAGCTGAGTATTTTTCGCGTCGATCGCTTCGTTCACCCCTGGGATCACGACCGCCGCGTAGCCGGTGTACTGGCCTGGAGCATAAATCGCGTGCTTGAACCACGGACGATTGGGTAATCCTTGCGGGGTAAGCAGGGCGCGTTCGGCAGCGATGAGCGCCTGGTTGAGCTTTGTGGCATCTTGGGGCGGGTCCTTCTGAATGGCCAGAACCCGGGCGCCGGCGTTCATGAAACGTTTAGCGGCTTCCGCGGCGGGATTGAAGTCGGGCGCGCCCGCGCCGAGCATTTGCCTGGCTTTTTCACGCGAATTCTCAACGTACACGCCGATCTCTTCGCCATAGAGTTCGTAGTCGTAGGGCAGGACATCGGCGGAGGCCATGTGAAGGGCTTCAATGCCGAAGACGCGGGCCATCTCCTGCTCGTAGACGAAAGTGGGATCGGCAAATTTTTTGAACCAGTTGAAATTGTCGAAAGCCGAGTGATAGACGCCGTAAGGACCGCTGGAGGTCATGTCAGCCGAGGGAATGCCCAGGTGCTGAATGAAGACGCTGTAGTCGGAACCGCTGCCGAGATCGCCTACCGGGACGTCATTTTCAACGCGCGCGTTGGGCGAACGGTTGGAGCCACCATCGGGTCCGCGGCGGCCAGCCTGAGTTGCCCGCTGCTCTTTCCAGACGTCATAGAGCATGCCGCCCTTGGGGCTGGGAACGACTTTGGTGACGTCGCGTACAAACCCTTTCAGGCTGGGCACGGCTGAAGCGCCAAAATTGGGGCCGGTTACGGCGACATCGAGATTGAAGTACGCAGCCGCGTGGGCTAAATCTTTTTCGTGCTCCTCGCCGAATTCTGTTGAACCAATCAATCCTTCTTCCTCTGCATCCCATGAGGCAAAGACAATTGTCCTCTCGGGCCTCCAGCCGTTTTTCAGCAACTCCGATATCCCATGCACGCTCTCGAGCATCGCCGCGGTGCCGCTGTTCGGATCCACTGCCCCGTAGACCCACGCATCGCGATGGTTTCCCAGCACCACCCACTCATCCGGATACTTCGTCCCGGGAATCTTCCCCACCACATCCCAGATCGTCCAGTAGCGATAATCCTGTTTCAAGTGCACTTTCACCCGCACCGGCCCCGGACCTACGTGATATGTAAACGGCAGTGCTCCCTGCCAGTCCCTGGGTGTCTCCGGACCCGCCAGGTTCTCCAGAATCGGGCGCGCGTCCGCATACGATAGCGGCGTTGTCGGGATCTTCGGCATATCCGTCGCCTTGTCCGGTGGCACCCTTTGCGACTCCGGCAGCCCCATCACGCTCGCCACTCCCGGGGTCGTCGGATCCCCCGGATACTTAAACATGTACTGAATCGACCCCCGTTGCACTCCGCTCTCCGGACGCCACGGGCCCTTCGGATACGCATCGCCCTTGAAATACCCGTCATCGATGGGGTCGGAATAGATGATCACCGCCGCCGCTCCGTGTTCTTCGGCCACAAAGCTTTTCACCCCACGAAAATTGTCTCCATAGCGGACAATCACAATCTTCCCGCGCACGTCGACCTTCATCTCTTCCAGCTTTTTGAAATCCTCCGGCCGTCCATAGTTTGCGTAAACCACCTCCGCCTCCACATCCCCCGAAGGCGACGATCCATTAAACGGCATCAGCACCTTCGGATTGTCCGCCAGCGGATCGCCATCCACATGCTCCGGCCGCGGGCCATTCATCTTCACTCCTACCGGCGCGGTAATGCTAACGCTCACCTCCGCCGGACGATTCATCCACACCGAATACTTCACCGTCTCGGTTTCCAGACCGGCCACCGCAAACTGCTTGGCTACGTAGTCTGCCGTGGCCTTGTCCTCCGGCGATCCCGCCACATGCGGCTGCGCTGTCAGGATCTTCAAATGCTGCTCCGCCCGCGCCGGACTTGGTACCTTCAGAAACTCCTGGTCCCACTGGTACTGCCTGGCAAAGTCGCGGAAGCCGAACATCTGCGTCGGCGCGCCCCCTACCCCCTGCACCACCATCGGCGGCGCCTGCCCGGTCTTGGTCTGCGGGTTCTCGGTTGGCGATGTTTGCCCGCCCCGGCTGGTCTGCTGGGCAAAGCTGCTGACAACCAGGCTGCTAAGAATAAAGGTGGCTGCAATGGCGACGACTTGGGCGCGTTTCAATGGGTTCTCCTCGAATCTGGCAAAAACCTTGGTAGTGGACACTAAACTCTTACATAGATCGTCATCCCGACGGCCGTTTAGCGAGTGCGCGCCGTCACCAGCGCGCGAGTAGGACGGAGGGACCTTGCGCTTTTTCTAAAATCTGAAGCTGTGCTACTACCGAAGCTCTATCCCCTTAACGATCTGGCTTCCCAACCGGCGTCAGCCTTTCGTGCTCTCTGTGTGGGGAACGAAAAAGCTTACACTATAGAGGATATTAATTTGAACTCCCTCTTCAGGTCTTACCGAAATTGAGTACGGAAGCAGAGATAAACGGCGGCGTGGCCTCCGCGCCGCTGCTGGAAGAAGCAGTCGCAGAACCTCCGCGCGTTGAGGCCGAGAGCCCGGCTCATTCGGCCGCGACGGCCAATGGCCCGACGGCCAACGCCACGACGACCAATGCCGACCCAAGCTACTCTGCAGCCACCGGCGTGCCGCTCAATCAAGCCGCGGCCAACGCCGATGCGGTCGAAGCCCCTGTCGAAGCTGACGCCACTTCCGTCATCGAAATCCCGCGCCTCGCTCGCGCCTTGCGCCACCGCGATTTCCGTCTCTTCTGGACGGGAAACTTTCTCTCCAACATCGGCACCTGGATGCAGAACATCGCCCAGGGATGGCTCGTGCTCAAGCTCACCAACTCGGCTTTCTGGCTCGGCGTGGTCGGCTTCTCATCGTCCATCCCCATCCTCTTCTTTGCGCTCATCGGCGGCGTCATTGCCGACCACGTGAACAAGCGCAAGCTGCTCATGATCACGCAATCCGCCATGATGATCTTCGCTTTCACCCTGGCCGCGCTCACGTGGCTCCATCACATTGATGTCTACACCATCGTCCTGCTGGCCCTGGGCACGGGCATTGCCATGTCGCTCAACACGCCCGGCTACCAGGCGCTGGTGCCTCGGCTTCTGCCGCGTGAAGACCTCACCAACGGCATCGCTCTCAACTCCGCGCAGTTCAACATGTCGCGCGTCATCGGCCCCACGCTCGGCGGCTTTGCCATGGCCCTGGTCGGCGAAGCCGGCAACTTTTTTCTGAACGGCCTGAGCTTTCTCGCCGTGCTGGTCGCGCTCACCCGCATCAACTACCATGAGCCGCCTTCCGAAAGTGAAGGCGATCTGCTCTGGGCGCCACGCGCAGACGGCAACGGCGCGCCCCGTACAAACGGCATCTGGGCGGCGCGGATCGGCGGCATCCGGACTCCACGTGCAGGCCACTTTTGGCAGAAGATCAAAGAGGGCTTTACCTATGTGCGTGCGCACGCTGCCATGTCGTCGCTCATTCTGGTCGTGGCCATCGGCAGCCTGCTCGCCATCCCCTATCTGACCTTCGTTCCGTACTTCGCCCGCGACGTCCTCGGCACCGGCGAACCAGGCCTCGGTATGCTCATGGCCTGCTCCGGCGCCGGCGCTTTCCTCGGCGCTATCACCATTGCGTCGCTCACCCGCATCCGCCGCCGCGGACGGTTTGTCGTTCGCTTCGCCGCTCTCTTTTACCTGTCCATCATTGCTTTCACTTTCTCGCGTAACTTCTATCTCTCCGGATTCTTTCTCGCCCTCGCCGGCTATTGCATGATCATCTCCGTGGCGACCATCAACTCGCTGCTACAGCACCTGGCCGCCGACCACATGCGCGGCCGCGTCATGAGCATCTACTCCACCGCTTTCCTGGGTCTGCCACCGATCGGCTGCCTCATCGCCGGCTCGCTCGCCCGCGTGATCATGGCCCCTCACGCCATCGCCGGCATGACGGCCGTGGCGTTGTTGGGATGTCTGGGTGTTTATTGGAAGAGGGCAGGGTTGAGGGAGTTGGATTAGAAGCCTTGTCCCGAGCGAAGCGAGGCAGCCCTATAGCCAGGATAGTCTCAAAATAGTTATCGCTCTCACCCTCTTGTCATCCTGAGCGGAGCCGAGGAAGCGCAGCGCCCGAGGCGAAGTCGAAGGATCCCGAGAATGTCTCCTCTGCCATGCCGATTCAGGGAGTTCTCCCCAAAGTGCCCGTGCTACCATCTTTCGCCATGCGCGACGGCTCCTACTACGAGTTCTGGGTTTACATCCTTACCAGCCACACCGGCACGCTATATGTTGGAGTGACCGGTTATTTAGACACCCGCATCGCGCAGCACAAAATCGATTCGATCGAAGGTTTCACCCGTAAATACAAAGTCCACCGTCTTGTTTATTACGAGAGTTATCAATACGTTCAGACTGCCATCCGCCGCGAAAAGCAATTGAAGGGTTGGCGTCGCGAGAAGAAAATCGCGCTGATCGAAAAGACAAACCCGCGTTGGCTGGACCTCGCCGAAAGTTGGGGACGGGAAATGCGGTTTCGGGGACAGCCTCTCGGTCAAACTCCCTGAATCAGCATGGTCGCGTACGCATTCTCGGGATTCTTCGACTCGCCGTCGCAGGTGCTCCGCCTTCGCTCAGAATGACAAGTCTTTAATCTTTTCGATTACCCACTGGCTTCACGAGACATGTGTCAGGCACAACTTTGGTCGGCCCGCCACAATACCCCAGTCACGATACCCCCAACCTTCTGTCATCCTGAGCAACACCGAGGGAGTGGAGCCGATGCCTTGTTTTCTTTTGTCATCCTGAGCGAGCACGAGCGACGCAGGAGTAAGTGCGAGTCGAGGGATCCCGAGAATGTCCCCTCCGCCATGCCGATTCAGGGAGTTCTCGTGATACGATCTTCAGCTTGTCATCCTTCTATGAAAACAGGCGTGCCTGTCCATAGGGAATTGCGAGCGATGCGGACAGACTTCTATGCGTGCTCGAGGCACATAAGGTACGTCCGAATCTCTCGTCGCTCCATCTG
>Ga0126381_100000299_pt1 | contig 54988 bp, 45 predicted proteins | sample PanSoiMetPlot_28_FD_96465 | JGI IMG/M metagenome (GOLD analysis project Ga0126381, IMG submission 96465) | Tropical forest soil microbial communities from Panama - MetaG Plot_28 | ecosystem: Environmental > Terrestrial > Soil > Tropical forest > Bulk soil | place: Panama | collected 2016-02-17 | reverse complement strand
CGACGGCGATGAGCGTGTGCACGAACCCAGGGCCGAGCGCGGCCACCACCGCGATCGCGAGCACCGGCGCTGGCAGGGCGAGGAAACCGTCGGTGACCCGCATGAGGACCGTGTCGGTAACGCCGCCGAGCGTGCCGGCGGTCAGCCCGATCACCCCGCCCACGGCCAGCCCCGACGCGATCACCGCCAGGGCCGCGAACCAGCTCGACTCCCAGCCCACGAGCACCCGGGACAGGATGTCCCTGCCGATCGCGTCGGTGCCGAGCAGGAAGCCGGGCGAGCCCGGCGGCAGTTGCGGCAGGCCGACCGGCTGGATGGTGTCGTAGGGCGCCAGCACCGGGGCGAGCACCGCGACGAGCGTGATGACCGCGAGCAGGCTCGCCGCGGCGATGTCCCGCTTGCGCGCCGCCTGGGCGCCTAGGCGGCGCGCGCTCGCGACGGCCTGTCGCCCGCCGCGCCCGCCGCGCGGGCCGCCGGGTCGCCAGCGCCCTCCTGACGTTCGCTCCGGCGCCGCGTAGGGTTCCGCTACCGCCATCTCAGTTCGCCTCCGCGTGCCTGCCCGCGTGCACGCAGGCGACCAGGCGCTCGTGCTGCCCGGTCGCGCTGACCAGACGCGGGTCGAAGTCGGGGTCCGCGCAGACCTTCTCGGCGACCGGGCAGCGCGGGTGGAAAGAGCAGCCGTGCGGCCTGGCCAGCGGGCTGGCGGGCTCCCCGGCAAGCGCGGCGGGCGGCACGTCAAGGTCTGGCACCGCGCTTACCAGCGCCCTGGTGTACGGGTGCTGGGGATTGGCGACGACGTCTTCGGCCGGGCCGATCTCGACGAGGCGACCCAGGTACATCACCGCGATCCGGTCGGCCACCACCCGCGCGACAGCCAGGTCGTGGGTGACGAAAAGCACCGCCATGCCTAGTTCGGCGCGCAGCCGCGCGATGAGGTTGAGCACCACCGCCGCCAGGCTCACGTCGAGCGCGCTGGTCGGCTCGTCGCACAGCAGCACCTCAGGTGGCACCACCGTCGCCCTGGCCAGCGCGACGCGCTGCCGCTGCCCCCCGGACAGCTGCGCGGCCTTCGCGTTCGCCACGTGGCAGGGCAGGCCGACGTGGGAAAGGACCTCGGTGATCCGGCCTTTTCGCTGCGCCGACGACAGGTTTTCACCGCGCAGCCGCTCACCGATCAGCGAACCAACCGTCAGCCACGGCGTCAGCGAGGCACCCGAGTCCTGGAACACCATCTGCGGCCTGGACTTGGCGTGGCCTAGGTCAACCGCGCCACGGTCGGCCCGCTCGAGGCCCGCGACGACGCGCAGCAGCGTCGACTTGCCCGAGCCGCTCTCGCCGACGATCGCGACGGACTCTCCTTCGGCCACCTTGACACTCACCTCGCGCAGCGCCTGCAGCGGGGCACGGCGGCGGCCCGCCTTCCCCCGGAACGTCTTCGCCACGTCCCGGATGTGCGCCGCGTCGGCTTGAGCCGCGCCGTCAGCCTGGGCTGCGCCAGCCCCCGCGGTAACGGCGGGCCCCGTGGCTACGGCGGCCTCGGGGGCGGGTGCGGCCGCGGCCGGCTCCGCGCGCGCCCGTCCGAGCGCGTTCCGCACCTGTTCGGCCGGCAGGATGCACGCGCTGTGGTGCTCCGGTTCGACGACCGACAGCGCCGGGAGCGCGGCCGGGCACTCGTCGCGGCGTAGCGCGCAGCGCGGTTCGAACGGGCACCCGGGCGGCGGCGCGGCCGGGTCGGGCACCTCGCCGGACAGTGTCGGCAGCGCCTTTCCGCGCGCCGAAGACAGCGACAGCCTCGACCGGGTCAGCGCCACGCTGTAGGGGTGCGCGCCGCGCCGCAGGACGTCAGCGGCGGGCCCGAGTTCGGCGATCCGCCCCGCGTACATCACCGCGATCCGGTCCGCCACCTGCGCCGCGACCCCGAGGTCGTGGGTGATCATCAGGAAGCTGCACCCGATCTCGTCGCGCAGCCCGCGCAGCAGCCCCAGCACCTGCGCCTGCACCATCACGTCGAGCGCGGTGGTCGGCTCGTCCGCGATGACCAGCGACGGCGACCCGGCGATCGCCATCGCGATCATCACGCGCTGGCGCAGCCCGCCGGACAGCTCGTGCGGGAAGCTGGCCATCCGCCGCTCGGCGTCAGGTATGCCGACGGCCCTGAGCAGACGACTTGCCTCGGCGTTTGACCCAGCTGCCTCGGAGACCTGCCTGCCTACGCGCATCGTCGGGTTCAGCGACGTCATCGGGTCCTGGAAGATGGCGCCGAGGTGCTGGCGGCGCACCGCGCGGCGCAGTTGCGCGGGGCCGCGCAGCATGTCGTTGCCGCGCACCGTGACGGCGCCGCCGACTTGGGCGGTCGCCGGCAGCAGGCCGAGCAGCGACAGGCCGAGCACGCTCTTGCCCGAACCGGACTCGCCGACCAGGCCGAGGATCTCACCGCGCCGGATGTCGAGGCTCACCCCGCGCACCGCCTGCACGCGCAGGCCGCCGCGGGGGAACGTCACCGACAGGTCAGCCACCCGCGCGACCACGTCCGCGGTGCCTGCCGAGCCTGGCCCGCCCTCGCCGGCCGCTATGTCCGGCGCCGCGACGTCGGCAGCGGTGGTTGTGGTCTCCTCCATGGCGCTCACGTCCAGCCTTACTCCGTGCTCCCGGCGTGCTCGGCGGTCTTCCTGGGCAGGTGACCCGCCCGGACCAGGCAGCCGAGCGTGTCGCAGATGACCCTCGTCGCGATGAGCGAGGTGATCTCGGCGTTGTCGTAGGGCGGCGAACATTCGACGACTTCGATGCCTGCCAGCGGCCGTTCCGCGATGAGCTGTATGAACTTGAGCACCTCGCGGGGCAGGAACCCGCCGGGCTCTGGCCAGCCGGTGCCGGGCACGAAGGCGGCGTCCAGGCAGTCGACGTCGAAGCTCAGCCATACAGCGTCGGTGCCTCGCCAGGCGATTTCGAGCGCCCGCTCCGCGGCGGCCTCGATGCCCATCTCCACGCAGTCGGTGACCGTCATGATCGTCGTCTTGCGCTCCCGGCCGACCTTGACGCCCGGGCGGGGCGCCTGCCAGCCGCCGATGCCGATCTGCACCAGGTTTTCCGCCGGGACGTTGGGCAGGTTGGTGGCGTGGAACCAGGGCGTGGTGTGCATGCGCTCGTCGAGGTCGGTCTCCTGGGTGTCGACGTGCCTGTCGAAGTGGATGATGCCGAGCTTGCCGCCGTCGAGGTGCTCGGCGACGCCGCGCGTCGTCGGGTATCCGATGGAATGGTCGCCACCGAGCACGACGGGGAACGCGCCGCTGGCGTAGACGTGGCTGACCGCCTTGCTGATCTGGTCGAAGGACTTCTCGATGTTGCCGGGGATCGTGAAGACGTCGCCGAGGTCGGCTATCGTGACCGACTCGCGAAGGTCGACGCCGAGCTCGAAGCTGTACGGCCCGTACAGCGCGGAGATGCGCCTGATGCCCTGCGGCCCGAACCGGGTGCCGGGCCGGTAGGTGGTGCCCCCGTCGAACGGCACCCCAAGAACCGCGATGTCGTAGTTCCCGCAGGTCCGCACGTCTTCGACGAACGGGGCCTTGAGGAAGGTGTTGATGCCGGCGAAGTGCGGCAGCTCCCCTCGGGAGAACGTCGGGATCCGCTTGTCGACGATGGAGTCGGCGCCGGGCAGCCCGAGTTCGAGCCCGCGGCGCACTTCCTCTTCCCACCTGGTCGTGGGCAGCACCGCCTCGGCGGCGACGGCGTACCTGGCCTCCGGCCCGTAGCCGTCATGCATGCCGTCAGCGCGCAAGCCCTCGGGGAGATGGTGATATGCGTGCTCGCTCACACGGCCTCCAGCGCCTCGACCAGGCCGGACCTGGCCTCGCTTCTGGTCTCCCGGGCTTTTGTCCCGCCGTGGAACGGACGTTCGTCCGCCTCGCCTCTCGGTCACAGCCCGCCGCTCGCGCGGCGGCGGAACCCTAGGCGCGCCTCACCGTGTGTGAGTCGTTTTCTATGAAAGTGCGCTCATGTCACGCAAAATCCAGTCGTGCGTGTCATGCGTGTAAAGTGCAGGCCCGTTTCGTTAAAACCGGATATCCCGTGGCGGGACGTCATACCATCGCATCCTGGTCAAGAGCCCAGGCAGCGGCAGGATAGGCGGAGAGATGGCTGACGGCGAGACCGTGCTCAGATGGCAGGTTGCCCGCCTCCTTGGCGTCAAGGGGGCGACCTGGGGAGCGGGCACCATGCTGCTCTACCCGGACAAGATTGCCCACGTCAGGTCCCTGGCCGTCCGATGGTGGCCGCCAGCGGGGTTCCTCGCACTCGGCGTCCCCGGCGCGCTTTCCCCGCAGCATCTCGCGGGCGGGGCCGTCGGCGCCGTGATAGGAACCGGGGTAGGGCAGATCATCGGGGGCGTTATCGCACGAAGCCGGGCGCCCAGGAGACTCGCGGCAGGCGGCGGCGACGTCACGGTGATACCGCTCGATTCGATCACGAAGATCGAGGCCGGGAAGTCCGGTCGCGGGCTGAGCACCCCGACCATCGTCGTGACCACGTCAGACGGGGCGTCTTACGCACTCACGGCACGGCTGAACAAGTGGTCGGCCGACCTGGCCGCCACCTTGACCGAACGAGGATCCCGCGTGAGCGGCACTGCGGCGGGCATGGCGGTCAAGCGACGCTCAGCACGTGACGGGGCGGCTACTAGCTAGTCGGCCAGATCCTTGATCAGCGCCGGCCAGGCGACCGGGTCGTGACCGGGAATTAGCTGGTAGCCGCGTTCGGCAGCGATCCGCTTCAGCTTGCGGATCTGCTCGGCGCCCTGCTCTTGTGTGGCGTTGATCAGGCTGCCGGGGATCTCCGCGTCGCAGTTGTGCGTGAGGTTGGCGGCGTCGAAGGCGAACACGAACCCGCCGCCGCCCGCCGACTCGTCGAGATCCACCACGAAGCTCTGGTGGCCGGGCGTGTGCCCGCTGGTGAGGACGGCGGTCACGCCCGGCGCGAGTTCCTCGTCCCCGTCGGCGACGCGCCAGTCGATGCGCGGGTCGTCATAGTCGACGCGGAACATCCCGTGCCGTTCCGGCACCGGTCCCGGCGCCATCGCGTAGTCGAGTTCGGCTCGCTGCGCGTGGACAGGCACCCGGGCGGCGAAGTGCCGCAGCCCGCCGGCGTGGTCCCAGTGCAGGTGGCTGACGGCCACGGCGCGGATGTCGGCGATGTCGACGCCGGCCGCGTCGAGGGCCTCGTCCAGCGGCTCAGCAGGCCCGGGGATGATCGGCCGCATCGCCGGGTACGCGTGGAACCTGCTGTACAGGGCGGGGTCCTTGATCAGCGCGGTGTTGAAGCCGGTGTCGAGCAGCAGCCAGCCGCCGTCGACCTGCAGCAGCACGCCGCAGATCGGCGCCCGCATCTGCTCGTCGGACCCGCCATGCACCAGAACGTGCCGCGGCAGGTCGACCCATCCCAGCGTCAGGGGGACGATACGTCGCACACCGGCCATGGCGCCCAGCGTAGAACGCGGGGCGCCTGTGCGTCGCAGCGTCGGTGCGGCGCGCCCGTCAGAACTGGGCCTTGAGTTCCTCGATCTCCATCGCGCGGGCGCGCAGCTGCTCGTAGGCGGGCCGCTCCCTGATGCGCGCGAGCGCCCAGCGGACCGCCTCCGCGCGGCTTGGCGCGATGCCCGCCGTGATCAGGGTGTCCAGGGTCTCCAGGTCTTCCTGGCCGAGCCGTGCCATCACCGGGGTGAACTGGCTCTCGCCGCCACCGCCGCCGAACCCGCGCGGCCCGTGCGCCAGCTTGAGGTGCGGCCCGCGGTGGCCCTCGGCCGTCTCGCCGCCGACGACGAACTCAAGCACCGCGTTGGCGGGCATCCGGTCAAGGTCACGCCGCAGCTGCCTGATGGCGTCGCGGTGGGTGTCGTGGAACGCCTCAAGCGCGCGCCCGCGTTCCTCGTCGTGCTGTTCGGTCTTGCCGCCTTCGGCGGCACCGGCCGGGGCGTCCAGGATCACCCGTCCGAGGATCTGTCCCGGCTCGACCGATGGCTCGTCGCCGTACTGCAGCACCTCGACCCGCTGGATCGGGGCGCCTGGGAAGCGGTTGCGTACCTCACCGTCGAACTGCTGCCGCAGTTGCTCAAGCTCCGCCTGCTCCATTGCTCGCCTCCAAGAGTTTCGCGTGTAATCAGCGTAACTCACGTTTCGCGCGTAAGCCAACCGCTGTGATGAGGCCGCCGGCGGTGATGACGAACGCGGTCACCACGTCGCCGACGTGCACCCGCAACCGGTACGGCCCGGCGCGAGGGCCGGTGAGCGTGGTGCCCACGGTCGTGCCCGGTGCAGTCGCGACGATGAGGGTGAGCATCGCGGCGCTGCGCCCGCGGCGGGTCATGGTGACGACGTCCGCCGGGATCCGCTGGAGCATCTGACGGGAGACCCAGCCCTGGATCGGGTGGGTCTGGCCGCGGACGACCCGGGTGGAGCCGTGCGGTATGACCTGGCCGGGCAACGGGATCTGCAGTAGCTCCAGGCTGGTGCCTGGAGCCGAGGCGATCGCGTACGACCGGCTCAGCCTGCTGACGCGCAGCGCCGGGTCGAGGTGCCACAACTGCTGGTATTCGGCGGCCCCGAAGGCCCGGTCGAATACCAGGATGAGGTCCGGCCGCTGGGATGCGTAGACGCTGCGGTAGCGCGGTTCCCCGGCGAAGGCGGTGTCGTAGAACTCGTAGAACTGGCCATACCGGCCGATCCGGTCGCTGACCAGGGACGTGTAGGCAGCGGAGGCGAACGGTACGCCGGGCATGACCAGCTCACTGCTGGCCTCGGGTGACAGCAGGTACGCACGGTACGGCGTGTTCTCGTAGCCCGTGTGCCCGGCGTTGACGATGAGGTCGCGGCCACGAGCGTAGTAGGTGAGGGCCATGTGGTCCTCGTGACCGTGAACCTGCCTGCCGCGACCGAAGCGCAGCGAGTAGAACGACGCACCCGGCCCCCATCCCGAGCGGCCGAAGACGTACCCGGCCGAGTACACCGCCACGAGGCGCGGCTGCCGGGGCGACGCCGCCGGGCGCTCGGGATAACTGTCACCGATCTGCGCCAGCAGGCCGTCGGGCTGTGTGGCGTAGCCGAGAAAGTCGGGTAGCCGCGCGATCCGCGCCCTGATCCAGGCGGGCAGCCGGTAGCCACACGCCGCCAGTTCCGGCAGGCCGTGCTCCCACAGGCCGTAGACGAAGTCCTCGTAGAGCGTGGCCTGCTCGTTGATGGCGCCCTGCGCGTCGATGGAGGGGCCAAGCGGGTTCGGCTCGAACGAAGAGATCATCTGCCGCACGGCGGTCTGCCGCCAGCGCAGCGCGCCGCCGCCGAACGCCGCGGCCGGGTAGGCGCAGCCGATCCGCAGCAGCTCCAGGTCCTGCTTCAGCCCGTGGTTCCAGGCGCCTTGCCAGTGCGCGGCGTAGTAGTCGACGGTCGGCGGGATCTGGTCCTGTATCCAGCGCTGGCCTGGGAACGCTTCGGAGACGCAGATCAGGGTGCCGGGATTCCTGACGGACAGGGGCACGCCGCGCAGCCAGCTCCGGGTGATCGCCTCGGCGCGGGCGCGGTAGTCCCGCGCCCTTGGTCCGCCCGCGAAATAGCCGGCCACCAGCATCTCGATCCACGTGCCTGACTGGAAGTCGCTGACCCAGGTGGGATGGTGGAACGGATCGAGCCGCCAGTCGATGACACCGTCCCTGTGCGGGTCGACCGTGACCGTGGGGAACGGCGCGAAGGTCAGCCGCCCGGCCATGATCTCGTCCGCCGTCGCCCTGGCGAACCTTGGCAGCGGGCCGCAGGCGCGTGCGGCGGGCGATGACGGCGGCGTCCGCCCCGTCGCGAGAAGCGCGGCGCTGGCCGGCGTGGGGGGCCAGGCGATCGCGGCGGCGAACCAGAGAGCACACCATGCCGCCGTGATCATCCGGCCAGGCCCCGGTAAACATCGCATGCTGCCCCCAGTGAACGTTGCGCGTCGGCGGTCAGGAGTCGGCGGTCAGGACGGGATAGATGCCCAGGCGGAGGTGGACGGGAGGCCAGACGGGCCGGGGCGGAGGCGGAGCAGACGGCCGGCCAGCGGCTCAGCGGCCCGTTCGGCATCGGTGAGGCCGACGCTTGCCGTGGTCACGTAGAGCTCTGACAGGTCGGATCCCCCGAACGCGCAGCTTGTCGGACGCGACACCGGCACCGGAAGCACGGCGTCCGGCTGGCCGAATGAGGTGAACCTGCGCAGCACGCCGCCGCCCCACATCGCCACCCAGACGCAGCCATCGAGGTCCACGGTGAGCCCGTCGGGGACGCCCTCCTCGCGGGAAAGGTCGGCGAACACCCGCCGCTGGAAGGCCTCGCCGGTAGCCGGGTCGTAGTCGAACACGTCGATGCGCCGCATGGGCGAGTCCGCGTAGTACATCCGCGACCCGTCCGGGCTCCAGCCGAGTCCGTTGGAGACCGTCACGCCTTTCACGACCGGCGTCAGGACACCGCCAAGATCCAGCCGGTAGAGCTCGCCGAGCGGCTCGGTCTCGTCGATGTGCATCGAGCCGACCCACACCCGGCCGGCCGGGTCCACCGAGGCGTCATTGAACCGGAGGCCGGCACGGGCGGGCACTTCGGCTATCGTCCGCGACGCCCAGCCCTCCCCCGGGGCCGCCCGCCGGACGTGCAGCGTCAGCCGGTTCCCGCCGGCGGTCAAGATCCCGCCGCCGAGCGCGGGGAACGCGGCCGAGACCGCGCCGAGCGCGGTGCTGATCGTGTCGCCGGACGGCAGGTCCGTGCGGAACAGCACCCCGCTGCGGATGTCCACCCAGAGCAGGCAGGATTCCTCGGGGACCCAGTAGGGTCCCTCGCCGAGCACGGCCGTTGCGTCGCCGACTGGTTCGGCGCTGACTGTCGTGCGCACGCCCATCATGGATGGCGCTCCTTCGTCGCTGGTTCAACCAACGTCTACCCAGTTGAGTGTTCGCTCGACCGCCTTCTTCCAGCCGGCGTAGCCGGACGCGCGGCGATCGGCGCTCCAGGCTGGCTCCCAGAACCGCGACTGTCGCCAGTTGGCGCGCAGTTCGGTGGTGCCGCGCCAGAACCCCGCCGCCAGGCCGGCCGCGTACGCGGCGCCGAGCGCGGTGGTCTCCGCGACCACCGGCCGGCTGACCGGCACGCCAAGGATGTCGGCCTGCAACTGCATGCACAGGTCGTTGGCGGTCACGCCGCCGTCCACCTTGAGTACCTCAAGGGTGACACCGGAGTCGGCGGCCATCGCCTCGACCACGTCCCTGGTCTGGTAGCAGATCGCCTCGAGCGTGGCGCGGGCCAGGTGCGCGTTGGTGTGGAACCGGGACAGCCCGACGATCGCCCCGCGCGCGTCCGCGCGCCAGTACGGCGCGAACAATCCGGAAAACGCCGGCACGAAATACAGCCCGGCCGTGTCCTCAACCTGCCTGGCCAGGTCCTCGCTGTGCGCCGCGCCGCTGATGATGCCAAGCTGGTCGCGCAGCCACTGCACCGCGGCGCCGGTCACCGCCACCGAGCCTTCAAGGCCGAACACGGCCGGCTGAGGCGCCGCGGGCGGCCGGGACCGCGCGCCCGCGCCAAGCTGATAAGCCACCGTGGTGAGCAGGCCGGCCCGCGATTCGTACAACTCGGAACCAGTGTTGAGGACCAGGAAGTTGCCGGTGCCATAGGTGTTCTTCGCCTCGCCCGGCGTGAAGCACACCTGGCCCATCGTCGCTGCCTGCTGGTCGCCGAGCATCGCGCCGAGGAGCACCTCGCCGCCGAACGGCCCGTGCAGCGCGGTGACGCCGAAGTCGTGCGAAGAGGGCGCGATCCGCGGCAGCATCGCGCGCGGCACGCCGAAGAACCCGCACAGCTCGTCGTCCCAGTCCAGCGTGCGCAGGTCCATCAGCATCGTGCGGCTGGCGTTGGTCACGTCGGTGACGTGGGACCCGCCGGAGGTGCCTCCCGTCAGGTTCCAGAGCAGCCAGCTGTCGATAGTGCCGAAAACCGCGTCGCCTCGCTCGGCGTCCGCGCGGAGCGCGGAGTTTTCTTCGAGCAGCCACTGCAGCTTGCCGCCGGAGAAGTACGTCGCGGGCGGCAGGCCTGCCTTGTGCCTGATCACGTCCCCGTGGCCGCTCTTGTCGTGCGCGGCGGCGATCCGGTCGGTGCGGGTGTCCTGCCAGACGATGGCGTTCGAGTACGGAACCGCAGTGCGGCGGTTCCACACCACTGTTGTCTCCCGCTGGTTCGCGATCCCCACCGCGGCCAGGTCACGCGCGGACAGGCCGGTGGCGTTCAGCGTGGCCGCCACGACTGTCCTGGTCCGCTCCCAGATCTCCACCGGGTCATGCTCCACCCAGCCCGCACGCGGCAGGATCTGCTGATGTTCGAGCTGGCGCCTGGCGATCTCGCGGCCGGCATGGTCGAAGACCATGAACCTCGTGCTGGTGGTGCCCTGGTCAATCGCTCCGACGAAATCGGCCAATTCGGTCTCCTGTGACAGACGGCCCGGATCGTTCGGGATAAGTGTTTCAGTGCCCCATGGTTACGGCGAGATGCTGTCTGCCGTATGGGAGGCAGACGACCCTGCGGGGATCGACCTGGCGGCGGTCTTCGGCAGCTAAATAGGGATTTGTTACGGGTCGGTAACCGGAACACGGGAGTTTCCTCTTTACCATGGATCACGAAGACCCATGGCGGGAGCTCGGATCGGGGGAGGAGTCGGCGCCCATGCCAGGCGTTCTTGACGCGCGCGACCGGAGCACCATGTCGCGCATGCTAACCACGGGCCAACTCGACGTGCTTGTGATCGGCGGCGGCATCACCGGGGCAGGCGCCGCGCTCGACGCCGTGTCCCGTGGGCTGCGGGTCGGCCTGGTGGAGGCCCGCGACCTGGCGGCCGGCACATCGAGCCGGTCGAGCAAGCTGATCCACGGCGGGCTGCGATATCTGGAGCAGGGTGACTTCAAGCTGGTCAGAGAGGCGCTGCGGGAGCGCGACCTGCTCGTCACCAAGCTCGCACCGCATCTGGTCAAGCCGGTCCCGTTCCTGTACCCGCTGTACCGGAAGGTCGTGGAGCGGCCTTACGTCGGCGCCGGGCTGGTGATCTACGACGCGATGGAGGGCACCAAGCGCCCCGTGCCGTACCACCGGCACCTCACGGCGCGCGGCGCCCTGCGTCGGGCACCCGGGCTGCGGGCCGAGCGGCTGGCGGGCGCCATGGTCTACTACGACGCGCAGGTGGACGACGCCAGGCACACCCTCACCGTGGCGCGCACGGCCGCCGCGCACGGCGCCATCGTGCTGACCCGGGCCAGCGCCACCTCGCTGCTGCGGTCGGCTGACGGCGGCCGGGTCACCGGGGCACGGGTGCGCGACGAGGAGACCGGCCGGTCCTTCGATGTCACCGCGTCCCGCGTCGTAGTGTGCGCCGGGGTGTGGACCGACCTGGTCCACTCGCTTGGCGGAGTGCAGGCCGGCTACGAGGTGCGGATGTCCAAGGGCGTGCACATCGTCGTGCCCCGCGCGGCGATCGCGGCCGAAACCGGGATGATCGTGCGCACGGAGAAAAGCGTGCTGTTCTTCATCCCGTGGGGCGAGCGGTGGATCGTGGGCACCACCGACACCGACTGGTCGGGCGACCGCGCCGAGCCGACGGCCACCGGCGCGGACGTCGACTACATCCTCACGGCGGCCAACCGGGTGCTCGCCAAGCCGCTCGCCCGGGCGGACGTGATCGGTGCTTACGCCGGGCTGCGGCCGCTGGTCGCGGCCGCGGCGGACACGCCGACGACGAAGCTGTCGCGCGAACACGTGGTGGACGTGCCACTGCCCGGCCTGGTCTCCGTCGCCGGCGGGAAGTTCACCACCTACCGGCTGATGGCACGGGACGTGATCGACGCGGCCGTGGCGGACTTCGGCCGCCCGGTGCCGGACTCGGTGACCGACCAGCTGCCGCTGCTCGGATCGGACGGGCTGCCCGCGGTGCGCGCCGCGGCACGACGGCTCGCCGAGGACTTCCACGTTCCGCTCGCGGCGGTCGAGCACCTGCTGACCAGGTACGGCTCGCTCGTCCCCGAGGTGCTCGCGCCGGCCCGCCGCGACCGGTCGCTGGCCTGGCCGCTGGTGGACGGCTACCCGTACCTGCGCGCCGAAGTCGCCTACGCTGTCACCCACGAGGGCGCCCTGCATGTGGAGGACGTGCTCGCGCGGCGGATCCGGCTGCTCATCGAGTCGCCGGACGCGGGAGCCTCGGCCGCGCCCGAGGTGGGCTCGATCATGGGCGGCCTGCTCGACTGGAGCCGCCGCAAGCGAGCCGTCGAGGTCCGCGCGTACCTGGCGTTCGCGCAGGCGAGCACCGAGGCTCTGCAGTCCGCCGCGGAACTGCCCGAACCAGCGGACTCGGTCCCCGTCCCCGCGTAACGCCCAACCCATCCGCTCAGACGATCCTTACAAGATCGTCTCGAACAAATGTTTGCCTTAACTGTCGTCATAGCAGCAGTTAAGGCAAACATTTCGACGAAACGATCTTCCCGTCATCTGGGCCGCAGTCCGAACGTGAGCTAGGTCACCCTCGCGTGACTCGCGTGACGCACGGGGAAGGGTTGGCTGGCACGTTGATGCCCGCCTGGGTCGTGCCGGGTGCGGGATGAGGGCAAGGGGCCATTCACCTCATCTTGTGGGGGCAATGGGCCATTCACCTCATCGCGTGGTGTCGGGGCCCGGGCGGGATCAGCACCCAGGGGTGCCCGTGGGGCGCGGGGTGCGAAGTGGGCGGTCCGGGCTCAGCCGGGATTGAGCGCTGGGGGCCACACAACTCGTCTATCGAGCGCTGGGGCCACAGCTCATGCGAAACGCCCGGCTGCGGGCTAGCGGGGCGGTGGGGCGCGGGCTGGCGGTGGTGGCAGCGTGGTGCCCATTGGCGGCGGAGGCGTGGTGCCGACTGGCGGTGGGGCGCGGGCTGGCGGTGGTGGCAGCGTGGTGCCCATTGGCGGTGAGGGCGTGGTGCCGACCGGCAGGAACGGGCGCGGGCGGGGTTAGCGGGGGCGGTACGGGGCAAGTTACATATTTACAATCTGGAAACAAGAGATATATTCGTGATCGGGTTACTAGGAAAAGGTTGAGCCGAACGAACGGAGAACCCAGCGGATGAACCCGTACGTCATCCTTGGCAGCGCGGTCGTCGGACTGCTTGTCGGGCTCACCGGAGCCGGCGGCGGCGCGCTGATGACGCCTATGTTGATCCTGCTCTTCAACGTCAAGCCCTCCGCCGCGATCTCGAGCGACCTGGTCGCGGCCGTGGTGATGCGCCCGGTCGGGTCGGCGGTGCACCTGCACAAGGGCACGGTCAACATGCGGCTGGTCGGCTGGATGTGCCTGGGATCGGTGCCGATGGCGTTCCTCGGCGCCTACCTGCTGCACGTGGTCGGCGGCAGCTCGGCACAGCAGCAGAACGTGGAATACGCGCTCGGCGCGGCGCTGCTCGTCGGGACCGCGGCCATGCTGCTGCGTTACTGGCTCGACCACCGCTCGGGCCAGCGGCGGAACGGCTTCGTCTCCCAGGTGACGCCGCGCCCGGTGCTCACGGTGCTCATCGGCATGATCGGCGGCCTGGTCGTCGGGATGACCTCAGTCGGCTCCGGCTCGCTGATGATCGTCCTGCTGCTGTTCGCCTACCCGATGATCGGCGCCAACCAGCTCGTCGGAACCGACCTCACCCAGGCGGTGCCGCTCACCGCGGCGGCGGCGCTCGGCGCGCTGACGTTCGGGCACGTGCAGTTCGGGCTGACGGCGGCCGTGGTGATCGGCAGCGTGCCGGCCGTGCTCATCGGCTCGATGCTCTCCTCGCGGGCGCCCGACAAGTACATCAGGCCGGTGATCACTTTCGTCATCTTCGCCTCGGGCCTGAAGTACGCGGGGCTGAGCACCACGGCGCTGGGCTGGACGCTCTGCACGGTGCTGCTGGCTGGCGCCGGGTTCTGGCTGGTCCGGGGCTGGCGTGGCAGCCGCAAGCCCGCGGCGGCACCGGCCGAGCCCGCGCCTGAGGGCCCCGTGCCGAAGGGCAGCGGGGCGGCCGAGCCGGCGCCATTCCGCTGACATGCTTAACGGGTGACGGAAGACCAGCCACAGTACGCCCTGCCGCTCGTCGTCCGCGTCGAACGCGCGGCGCCTCCGGAAAGGACCGACGCGCTCGAAGGCGCGGCGCGGGCAGCGTTGTACTTTCTGTCAGACCCGCGGACGGCTGACGGCGAGTGGACGGCGGCGGCGCGCGCCTGGGAAGACGCCAGGATCCGCAAGGTCGTCAGGCGGGCGCGAGGCGCGGGCTGGCAGCGGGCGCTCGCCCTGCCCGGGATCACCGTCAGCCACCGCAGCGCACAGCTCCGCGTCTTCCCGCCGGTTCCGGTCGACGACTGGCCGCCAGATCTGGCCAGGCTCCAGGTGGCCGGGACAGACCTCGATGACACCGTGCCGCCCGCGGCCCCGGCAGCGGGCACGCCGGTGCTCTGGCTCAACCCGGAACTGACAATGACCGCGGGAAAGGCCATGGCGCAGGCCGGCCACGCCGCACAGCTTGCCTGGTGGCGGCTGGGACCACGGGACCGTTCGGAGTGGAAGGACCTTGACTTTGACCTGGCCGTGCGGACGGCCCCGGCGCGGAGGTGGGCGGAACTGCTCGCTAGCGGGCTGCCCGTGGTCCGTGACGGCGGGTTCACCGAGGTAGCGCCGGGGTCGTCGACCGTTATCGCGGACCTGCCGGCGCTGCGCCTAACACGCTAGGCCGGGGGCACGTACCGGCGCATCGCGCGGCGGGCGCGGTAGGCGGCGACATGCTGGCGGTTGCCGCAGTTGCCCGTGTCGCAGAAGCGGCGCGACCTGTTTCTCGACAGGTCGACGAGGACGGCCTCGCAGTCCGGCGCGGCGCAGCGGCGCAGCCGCTCGGTCTCGCCGAGCCGGACCAGGTCGGCGAGCGCGAACCCGGCCTGCGCCGCGATGCGGTCCACCAGTGGCGCCTCCGGCCGCGTCACATGCAGGTGCCAGCCCCAGCCGCCACCGTGGTCGATCAGCCACGGCCGGGCCCCCGAGTCGTCGAGAAGATCGTTGATCACCGATGCGAGCGGAGCGACCTCCGCCGCCTCCCCCGCGGCGTCCCAGGCCGCGAGCAGCCGCGGCCGCAGCGCCCGCACGGCGCCAACGTCCGCTGGCACGGCCGTCAGGCGCGGGACCATCTGGTGCTCGTCCAGAAAGCCCTCGAGCGCGGCGGCGTCGCCGATCGCCTCGTCCCGTGCGGGCCGTCCCGGTGCGGTGTTCACCAGGTCGGCCGCGAGCACGAGAGCTGCGACCGTGTCATGAGCGAAAAGCAACGTGACTCCTGAACGATCCCCGCCCTACCGTCATTATCGTTTAGTGCATTTGCCCATGACGTTAGGGTCATCTTCATGAGCTATCCGAGGTGGGCGGCCGCGCCGGCGGTGGCCGGCGCGGCCTGCATCTCGAGCTCGGCCGTGGTGATGCAGCTCGCAGGGAGCTCGCCAACTACAACGGCCCTGGCGAGGTGCGGGTTCGCTCTGCCGGTACTCGCTTTGCTCAGCTGGGTGGAACGGCGACGCGGCGTCGCCCCGGCGATGACTGTCCGTGGTCGCTGGCTGGCCCGGATCGCCGGGGTGTTCCTCGCCGCCGACCTGATCGTGTGGAGTCACTCGATCGCCGACATCGGCGCCGGCCTCGGCACCGTTGTCACGAACCTGCAGGTGGTGATCGTGGCGTTGCTCGCCTGGCTCGTGCTCGGCGAGCGGCCGCGACGCTCGCTGCTCATGGCGCTGCCGGTCATGGTCGGCGGCCTCGTTCTTGTCGGCGGGCTGGCTAGCGCGGGCGGGTACGGGGCGCACCCGGCACTTGGCGTGGCGTTCGGCGTCGGGGTGGCGGCGCTCTACGCCGTCTACATCCTGATGCTCAGGCAGGCGGCCGTCGGCTCGCCCGTGGTGGCGACGCTGTTCGAGGCGACCGCCGGGGCGACCGTCGCGGCGCTTGCGCTCGGCCTGCTGCTGCACGACTTCCGGCTCGGCCCGGCTTGGCCCGCGCTCGGCTGGCTGCTTGTGCTCGCGCTGACCTCCCAGGTCATCGGCTGGCTGCTGATCACCGTGTCGATGCCGCGGCTGCCGGCCGCGATGGTCGGCGCGGTGCTGCTGGTGCAGCCCGCTGGATCGGTGGCGCTCGGCGCGCTTTTCCTTCGCGAGCGGCCGTCTCCCGCGCAGCTGGCGGGTGTGGCGGCGATGCTGGGCGGCGTGCTGATCGCGGCGCGCGGCGGCCCGGCGCGGCGGCGCGGGACGTCGGAGCAGCCAGCGGTCGAATTACGCGCGCTTGAGGGTTTTGCCCCACTAGGATCACCAGCACACCGGTTCGCGCGTGGAGGGAGTTGGCATCGTGGGTGCCCAGCGCGCCGCCGCTCCTGTCCTGTCCGGGACCGTGCCGCCGCTCGCCGAGCCGTTTTACACGCGGCTGGAAACCGGGTTCGGCCTCGCGGAGGAGCCACGCCCCGGCGAGACCATCGTCTTGGTGCCAGCGGCGGCCGACACGGCGGGCGACTACTGGGCGGCGCGCGGTCCGTGCGGTACCGGCAAGACTCAGCTCGCGGTCGGTTTCGCCCACGCGATGTGGAACGCGCGTGCCGTGGACCTCCTTGTCTGGGTGCCAGCGCGGAATCGGACGGCGATCGTGGCGGCCTTCGCCCAGGCGGCCGCCGATCTCGACGCCGACCATCCGGACGAGACCGCGGACGCCGCGGCGAAGCGGTTCCTGAGCTGGCTCAGCAGGACCCAGCTCCGCTGGGCCGTGGTGCTCGACGATGTTACGTCCGCCGCCGACCTCGACGGGCTATGGCCGAAGGGCGAGACCGGCCAGGTTGTCGTGACCACGCGGCTGTCAGAGGCGGAACTGCGGGACGAGGGCAGGACGGTCATCGGCGTGCCGCCGTTCAGCATCCGGGAAGCGCTCGCCTACCTCAACTCCCGGCTCACCGGCTACTCGGACCAGCGGATCGAGGCCCTTGACCTGGCCGAGGACACAGGCGGCCTGCCGCTCAGCATCGCTCAGGCCGCGGCAGTCGTCGCCGTCAGCGGGACGACCTGCCGTGACTACCGCCTGGAGTACGCGGAGCGGCTGCGGAACACCACGGGCACCGTGATCGAGGGCTGCCCGCCGTCGATGCTCGCAAGCTGGTCGCTGGCGGTCGAGCGCGCCCACATGCTCTCCCCCGCCGGGCTCGCCTGGCCGGCGCTCGCCTTCGCCTCGGTGCTAGACACCACAGGCATCCCCGCGAACGTGCTCACCGCCCCGGCGGCGTGCCGTTACATCATGGGCCGGCCGCTGGCCGCGCCGACTGAAGACCAGGAACTGGTCCGCGCCGCATTCCGGAACCTGGAGAAGTTCGGCCTGGTCAGCGTCGAAAAGACGAACGCGGCACGCACTGTGTGGGTGCACCACGCGGTACAGGCCGCGGTCCGCGCCTACTTGCCGCCGCAGGACGTGGAACGGGTCGTCACGGCCGCCGCGAACGCCCTGCTCGAAGCCTGGCCGGACCCGTCAAGCGCGGCGGCCAGCCCGCAGCTTGGCCAGGCTCTGCGGGACTGCACGGCGAGCCTGCGCGCGTTCGCCGGTGACCTGCTGTGGCAGCCGGAAGCTCACCTGCTGCTGCTGCGGGCCGGGAACTCGCTGCTCGATGCCCAGCTCGCGGACTCGGCCATCGCCTACTGGCAGTCTGTCGCGACCAGCTGCAACACCAGGCTCGGTCGCGCGCACCCGCAGTCGGTGCTGGTCAGGGACCGGCTGTCGGCCGCGTACTCGGCGGCTGGGCGGATGAGCGAGGCGATGCCCATCTTCGAGACGGCGCTCGCCGACCGCGAACTCGAGCTCGGGCCAGATCACCCGGATACGCTGGCCGCGCGGGTCAAGCTGGCGGACTGCTACGCGGCGTCGGGACGGGACGCCGAGGCGATCGCGCTCTATGAGCAGGCGCTGGCGGAGTCGGAGCGGATGTTCGGCACGGCGCACCGCGACACGCTCACCGTCCGGGGCAGCCTGGCCGCCGTCTACCAGACGGCCGGGAGTCCAGTCGACAGCGTCGCGCTCTATGAGCGAACGCTCGCGGAGTGCGAGGACAAGCTTGGCCCTACACATCGTGACACGCTGACCGCGCGCGGTAGCCTGGGCGCCGCCTACCAGTCGGTGGGCCAGCTTACCGAGGCCCTCGCCGCCTACCAGCGCACGCTGGCTGACCGGGAACGGACGCAGGGTAACGACCATCCGGACACCGTGGCGTCGCGGGCAAGCCTGGCGGCCGCCCTCCGGGTCGCGGGCAGGCTCAAGGAGGCCGTGCCGCACTACGAGCGCGTGCTCGCCGACCGCGAGCGCATCCAGGGCGTCGACCATCCCGACACGATGACGGCGCGGGGCAACCTGGCCTTCGCCTACCGGAGCGCGGGCAAGCTGCGGGCGGCGATACCGCAGTACGAGCGCACGCTCGCCGACCGGGAGCGGGTGCAGGGACCGGACCATCGCGACACGCTCAGCACCCGCGGCAACCTGGCCCTGACCTACCAACTCGCCCGGCGGCTCAAGGACGCGATCCCGCAGTACGAGCGCGCCGTATCCGACAGCGAGCGGCTGCTCGGACCTGGTGACGTCGAAACGCTGACTACCCGGTGCAACCTGGCCACCGCGTACCGGGCGGCCGGCCGCTCGGCCGACGCGGCGACCGAGTTGCGCCGCGCGCTCGCCGACTCCGAGCAGTACCTAGGCGAGGACCATCCCATGACCGCCACGGTGCTCGAGCACCTGCGGGCCGGGGGCTAACTTACTCGCGGCGCAGTATCAGGATCATGCGCCAGGCCGTAGGATCGTCGAGCATGGTCGTGTCGTCAAAGTCGCCGTACCTGGCGGCGACCGCGAAGCCGCCGGCCAGCCTGATGGCCGCTGTCACCTCCGTCGCCGTCCAGAACCGGTTGGGTACCACGTCGCTCACCGTCCGCACGGTCCCGTCGGCGGCGTGCGCGGTGATGCTCATGTGCTCGCCGGTGATCTGGCTTACCGGGTCGATCTTGTCCTGATGGCCGCCCCAGCGCACCTCGGCACGCACGCCGCCCTGCTCGATCGTCCACTCGCTGCTCGTCCGCGGCACCGGGGCGAGGTAGTCCGCTGGATGCGCGAGTTCGGCGATGTACAGCCCGCCAGGCACCAGGTGGGCCGCGACCGCGGTCAGGTGCGCGACGAGATCGTCGAGAGTGAACAGGTGACAGAGCGAATTCAGCATGGTGATCGCCAGATCGAACTGACTGTCGAGCGCGAAGTTCCGCATGTCGGCCTCGACTACGGCGAGTTCGAGTCCGGCCGCCTTGGCCCGCGCCGCCGCGTACGCGCACATCGACCCGGACCAGTCGAGCGCGGTCGCCCGTAGTCCGCGGCGGGCGAGTTCGAGCGCGTGCTCGGCTGGTCCCGCCGCGAGTTCGAGGACCGAGCGGAAGGTTTTTCCCGCCGCCTCGCCGTCGGCCTGCCCGTGCCGGGCGCACCAGCTCAGCAGGGCGCTTACCTCGGCCGGGACGTCCCGGTAGGCACAGGCGAGCTGATACAGCTCTGGTTCGTCGTAGATGCCGCTCACTTGAGCAATCATGCCGGAAGCGCGCACGCGGCACGCCACGAGGCCGCAAGGTCGCTTTAGCCGACCGTACATGCCCCGGACCAGCGAACACGCCATGTGAAACGGGCTTGTCGCGCGATTTGTAACTACCATCACATCACCTGCCAAATCCGCAACGTGTCTACCGCGAGCGATCCGCGTGGGGCAGACTGGCCTCGTGATGAGCGAGGCGGAGGCACTCCAGGCGCTGGCGCGTGAGGACCCTGCGGTGGCCGACGACGCGAAGGCAGCTCTCCGCTGGCTGACTTCTGGCGGCGGCCTCGAGGCGATCTCGCTGCTGCGCTTGCAGGAGTTCCTGTGGTACGTGCTGCCGACCAGCTGGCCGGTGCCCGCGAACGGCCACTTCGCCGTGGCGCGGGCGCTGTCCCGGCTGCTGACGCTCGCGGGAATGGACCGCTACGGCGATGTCTGCGCCTCGGCGGATACCGAGCAGATCATCGCCGCCTACTCCTGCTCCCACGCCGACGGCGTCGCCGCGTACACCAAGGCGCTCGCGGCTTCGCACGCGGCGCCACCCGACACCGACCTGCTCGCCTGGAGTTCGGCGATGGGCCCGGAAGAGCGCGCCGCCTTCGACGCCTGCGCGGCCGCGATCGAGCTCGCGGTGGCGGCTCGCGAGCTGCGGGTCGGCGTCAGCGGGTGGAAGACCAAGCGAGCCGCGCTCGTGGAACGATGGCTGACCCGGGCCGCGGACGAGACGACCAGTGACACCTGGCTCAGCAGGATCAGCGCGGAACGCATCGACGAGTGGGCGCATGGCCACCCCGGCGAGCGCGCCCAGATGGCGCGGCGGGTGGTTCCGCGCCTGCTTGAGCCCCCCGTCCTGCCAGGCGAGCCGCTGCCCACGCTGCGCTGGCTGCTCCAGCACGCCGACGCCGGCCTACGCCTTACCGCCCGGCACTACATCGCCCCAGCCCTGGTCGGGGAGGCCATCGGCATGTTCGGCTGGGGCGGGCAAAGCGGCGGCAAGCGGCACCAGGAACTCGACGTTTTCCCGCTGCACACCCTGCGCGGCCTGGCGCAGCACGAGATGGGCGCGGTGCGGCGCAGCGGCACCAGCCTGGTGCTGACCAGGACGGGCCGGCTGATGGCTGAAGACGCCGCCGTCCGCTGGCACATCGGGACCGCGGCGCTGATCGGCCCTGACGACGGCCCCGACCCTGACTTCACCGTCGCGGTACGCGAGGCCGCCCTCCTCGTGACGGCGCTGAACGGCGGCCCCGTCGGCTACGAGGAACTGGCTACCAGGCTGACCGAGCTGCACTCGGCCGAGGGATGGACTTCCCGGTCGGGCAGCAGCCTCGCCGGAGCGATACGCGCCGAGATCCACGTGCTCAGGCACCGGCTGCGCGCCCTGCAACTGCTCGACGAGCACGCGACCACACGGCCGCTCGACATCGCGCTGACCAGCACGGGAATGGCGGCCGCGCTGTCCGCGCTGCTCGCGCGGGCGCTGCGCCCGCGCCGCCACCATTACCCGTGACGCGAGACGCGGACCGCGTCGAAGCGAGGCGGCTTGTAGCCCGAGTAGTTCTCGGCGAGAGACAACGCCGCCGCCCGCGAGGAAGTCACGTAGCGCAGCTGGGACAGCTGCAGCTGTGACTCGAAGGCATCCTGGCCCGGAGCGACGTGCAGCATCGAGGTCATCCACCACGAGAAGTGGGTAGCCCGCCACACCCGGTCAAGGCAGGTGTCCGAGTACTCGTCGGCAAGCTCCCACGACCTGTCGAGCAGCGCCGAGCGCAGCGCGGTGGCCAGCACCACCACGTCGGTGAACGCGAGGTTGAGCCCCTTGGCGCCGGTCGGCGGGACGATGTGGGCAGCGTCGCCGGCCAGGAACAGCCGGCCGTGCCGCATCGGGCTGGCGACGAAACTGCGCATCGCGGTGACGGACTTGTCCGTGATCGCGCCTTGACCGACCGACCAGCCGTCGAGCGCGAAGCGCTTCTGCAGCTCCGCCCAGATCCGGTCGTCCGGCCATTCGTCGAGCGGCTCGTCGGGCGCGACTTGCAGGTAAAGCCGACTGACGTCCGGCGAGCGCATCGAGTACAGCGCGAAGCCATCGGAGTGCCGCGAATAGATCAGCTCGTCGGTGGTCGGCGCGGCGTCGGCTAGGATGCCCAGCCACGCGTACGGGTACGTGCGCTCGTAGACGGACAGGCCCGGAATGAGCGGGCGGCAGATCCCGTGGAATCCGTCGCAGCCGGCGATCACATCGCACGACACCTCGTGCGCGACGCCCGACTCAGCCACGTACGAGAGCACCGGGCGGTCCGACGTAACCTCCGACACGGACACGTCGGACGCGGAGAACTCGATCGGCGCCCCGGCGGCGAGCCGCGCGGCGATCATGTCCTTGACGATCTCGGTCTGCGCGTAGATCGTCACCCAGCGTCCGCCGGTCAGCGAGCGGAAGTCCAGGTGGTGGCGTTCACCCTCGAACTGCAGGTAGATGCCGCCATGCTCCATGCCCTCGGCGTCCAGGCGCTTCCCGAGCCCGACCGAGCGCAGCAGTTCAACCGTTCCGGCCTCAAGCAACCCCGCACGCTGACGAGCCTCGCAGTATTCCCGCGACCGGTTCTCCACGACAACGGACTCAATGCCGTGCAGCGAAAGCAGGTGGGCAAGCAACAGTCCGGCGGGGCCAGCGCCAACTATGCCAACTTGCGTCCGTGAGGTTACAGCCATATAACAAGACCCCTTCGAATGTCCGTACTACGCACAATAGTTCAGGAAGCGAACACTAGGCGGTCGGTCTACGATTGTTATCATCCGGCAAGTAAACGCGAACATCTGGCAAGTAAACGCCAAGACCGGACGCCGGACCAGCACTGCCGGTGCGGGCAGCACAGGCATGAATACCGGCGCGGGAGGCCTGGATGCAGGACGAAAGCAGCGGCGCTGACGCCGTCGCCGTCGAGTCGGGCGCGTCCGACGGCGACTTCGTCCAATCGCTCGAGCGCGGCCTGTCCGTCATCCGCGCTTTCGACGCCGACCACCCCAAGCTCAGCCTGTCCGAGGTCGCCGCGGCCACCGGACTGAGCCGGGCCGCCGCCCGGAGGTTCCTGCATACCCTGGTGCACCTGGGCTACATGCACAACCACGGCGGCCGCTTCTCGCTGCGCCCCAAGATCCTCGAACTCGGCTACGCCTACCTGTCCAGCCTGAGCCTGCCAGAAGTGGCGATGCCGCACCTGGAAGAGCTGGTCGAGCAGGTCCGTGAATCCTCTTCTGTCTCAGAACTCGACGGCGACGACGTCATCTACATCGCCCGGGTGCCCACCAAGCGGATCATGCGGGTGACAATCAGCGTCGGCACGCGGTTCCCCGCGTACGCCACGTCGATGGGGCGGGTGCTGCTCGCCGCGCGAGACGATGAGTGGCTGGAGAAGTACCTGGCTACCGTCAACCTGCACGGCCTCACCGGGCACACCATCACCAGTCCTGCCGGGCTGCGCCAGGAGCTGCGCAGGATCCGCAGCCGTGGCTGGGCGCTCGTGGACCAGGAGCTCGAGGAGGGCCTGCGGTCGCTGGCCGCCCCGATCAGGGACGCGGACGGCACGGTGATCGCGGCCGTCAACATCTCCACCCATGCCGCGCGCCGCAGCCTGGAGAGCATCGTCCAGGACCTGCTGCGCCCGCTCCTGGCGACCGCAGAGCGCATCGAGCGCGACCTCGCCCGCTCGCGCACCGCGGCGACCGCCCGGCGGCCCGCCACCTGACACGCCGGCACCCCGCAGCGCGGCAAGCCGCGCGAGTGTTTGGCACACTTGACCTTCATGCGAACGCTGCTCGCCGACCACCCGCTGGTCACGCACAAGCTCACGCTGCTCCGCGACGAGCGGAGCAACACCGCCACGTTCCGCGCGCTCGCCGACGAACTGGTGACCCTGCTCGCCTACGAGGCGACCCGGCAGATCCGCGTGACGGAGGTGACCGTCACCACGCCCGTGGGCACCGCGCACGGCTTGAAGCTGACGGAGCCCAACCCGCTGATCGTCCCAGTGCTCCGCGCGGGCATTGGCATGCTGGACGGGATGACGAGGCTGCTTCCGATGGCGGCCGTCGGCTTCGTCGGCATGGTGCGCGATGAGCAGTCGCTGGTCGCGTCGACCTACGCGAACCGGCTGCCCGCGGACCTGACCGGCCGTGATGTGTTCGTGCTTGACCCGATGCTCGCCACCGGCGGCACGCTGGTCACGGTGATCGGCATGCTCGCCTCCCGCGGGGCCGCATCCGTGACCGCGATCTGCCTGCTCGCGGCGCCCGAGGGCCTGGCCCGCGTCGAGGAAGCCTTCCCTGGCGAGGGCGAGCCCGCCATCCGCGTCGTGACAGGCGCGGTCGACGAACGGCTGAACGACAAGGGGTACATCGTCCCCGGTCTCGGCGATGCCGGTGACCGGCTTTTCGGCGAGATTTAGCCATCGCCCGGGCGCGTGAATGCCCCGGGCGGGGCGCCGGGCACCGCAGCCTAGTACCGGTTCACCCCGGGCCGGCACTGCCCCCCCACCCCACCCCGGTGGATGGCTCCCTGTTGCAGCGCCCGACGCTCCGCCAAGTGGGAGCTAACCGTAAAAAGCCCCGTCGGCACTATCCCCGAATCCGGGGGTCCCCGCGGCATTGTCGCGCGGCCTAGACTGGCCCGGTGGCCGCGCATGTGAGTACCGCGTCTGGCCAGGTCATCCGGCTCGCCGAGGGCAGCCAGCTAGTGTTCGGGCGGGGACCGGAGGTCGACCTGGCCATTTCGGCCGGGCGCGGGCTCTCCCGGCGGGCCGGAGTGATCACCACGACACCCGAAGGCGCCTGGATCGCCAACATCAGCCGGACGCACGCGCTCTACGTCGCCGGCGATGGCTACCGGATCCGGCTGCCCCGCGTGGAAGGTGATGGGGAACCGACGGGCGGCTGGCTGGTGCACGCGGGGACGGCGATGGTTGGCTCACGAACCATGCTCGACGACGGACTGCAGCTCGAGGTGACGGTGCCCGGACGGCACCGGCGACCGGACGCGGCCGCGTCCGGCCCCGGCCGGCCACTGACGGACGGCGACGGCACGCTGCTGCCGTTGTACCTGGACCCGATGACGAAGATGTTCCTCGTGGCGCTCATGTGGTGCCGGCCGTGGCTGCTCGACCCGAGCGCGGCCTCGCCGCTGCCGCGCACGCCGGAGATCGCCAGGGCTGCGCTCGAGGCGACCGGCGCGCATCATGAGCTTGAGCGGTTCGACTCCGATTCTGAGTTCCGCGACCGGCTGTCGGCACGCGTCGCCGAGCACGTCAAGGCGCTGCGCCGCAAGATCGCCGACCGCGGGCTGGCCGGCCCCGACGTGCGGCTCTCGGACGAGGTTGCCGTCCGGGTGCTTATCGAGCACGGCGTCGTCTCCACCGGGGACCTGCGGCTGCTCACCGATCCCGCCTGGTGCTCCAGGCAAGAAGATCTTTGGTGGACCAGGGAGTAGCCCAGCCGGATTACCGGCTGGGCGGCGGGCCGCCGGGGCCGCCGGGGCCGCCCGGGCCGGAGTTGACCAGGAACGAGGCGCTGACATTGACTCCGTGGGGCGCGGTGACCTCGACGCTGTAGTTGCCCGGCCTGATAGGGCCGGTAAAGAAGTAATGTCCCTGGTCTATCGCGTAATTGAAGTTTCCGGCGGCGTCCGCGACCGGGTGGTAAGGCGAGGCCCCCACGCCGGCGAGGCGCACCGTGAGCGGCACGCCCGGGGGAAAACCGCTGCCGTGCACGACGAACACCGTGTCGGGATCGCCGTAAGGCTGGCTGACGCAGACCTGCGGAGTGCTGCTCGTCACCGGGGACGTGCACTCCGCCCCCGGCCCCGGGGGCGGCGGGCCGGCCCCGCTGGCCGCCGTGGCCGGCCCGCGCAGCGACATGCCGAGCGCGATCCCCGCCGCGACCAGTGCCACCGCGGCGACCGCCCAGCCCGCCCACGCCAGCGGCCGCCCGCGCGGCGGCGTCAGGTGTCGCCGGGCCGCCGGGCGGGATGGCTCCTGCTTCACGCGGTAGGCGCCGACCGAATCGAAACCCGGCAGGGCGGTATGGGACCCGGACGTGCCGTCGGTGGCGGCGGCCGGCAGGACCGAGCCGTCCGTGCCCTCGGCGCTCGCGCCGTCGTCAGTGGTGTCATCGGCGGCGACGCCGACGCCCGTCCGGCCGGTCAGCTGCGGGTTGCGCTGATACTCGGCGATCATCGACATCGCCGCGGCCGGCAGGTAGACATGGCCACCGCTGGCGCCGGCGGGCGCGGCGGCGAACGAGCCGAGGAGCCCGAGAATCGCGGCGTCGGTCGGACGGTCGCGCGGCACGCGCTCCAGGCACGCGGCGAGGAGGTCCGCGAGATCGCCGGGCACGCCGGACAGGTCTGGCGGCTCGGTCGCGAGCCGCACGAGAACATCCATGACCGTGTCGCCACGGTAGGGCGGGTGGCCGCTGGCGGCGAACACCAGCGTCGCGCCGAGCGAGAAGACGTCGCTGGCGGGTGAGGCCTGCATGCTGTCGCGTGCCTGTTCGGGCGCCATGTACGCGGGGGTCCCCGCCGCCCCCCTGGTGACTGTCAGCTGAACTCGCTCGGCCGCCCTCGCCACGCCGAAGTCGATCACCCGCGGGCCGTCCGGCGCCACGAGCACGTTCGACGGCTTGACGTCGCGGTGCAGCAGTCCGGCGGCGTGAATGGACTGCAGGGCCTCCGCGCAGCCGGCGGCGAGCCATCGCACGGCAGGCACAGGCAGCGGGCCGCTGTTGCGGACGAGCGTGTTGAGCGACGGGGCCGCCACGTACGCGGTTGCCAGCCAGGGCAGATCCGCCTCAGGGTCGGCCTCGACGACCGCGGCGGTGAACACGCCGCTCACCCGCCTGGCCGCCGCCACCTCACGGGCGAACCTCGCGCGGTAGCCGGGCTCTTCGGCCAGTTCGATCCGGATCGTCTTGACGGCGACCAGTCGCCCGGCCGTTGAGCGGGCGAGGTACACCTGCCCCATCGCCCCGGCGCCAAGCCGCCCTACGATCGCGTAGGGCCCGATCCGTTCCGGGTCCCAGCGGCGCAGCGAGCCAACGATCGGCTGTGTCACGTGTCGGCTGCCTCCCGTCGGACGAAGGTCAGCTCACAATCATGCACAATCAACCCCATGGCGGACAGCTAACCACGACGGAGGATGCGATAACGTGGCCAACTCCGCGCCAGGATCGCTGATTGGGCGGGGCAGGAACGCCGACGTCTTCGGCATTGGCGGCGGACGGGTGCTGCGCAGGTACCGGGACGGCCGCGCGCCGATCGCGGTCGCCAGGGAAGCGGAAATAATGACCCACGCTCGCGCGCACGGCGTGCCGGTCCCCGAGGTCTTCGATGTCTCAGGCTACGACATCGTGATGGAACACGCGGTCGGCCCGACCATGCTCGACGTGCTCGGGAAGCGTCCGTGGACCTTCCGCGCGCAGGCCAGGCTGCTCGCCCGGCTGCACGGCGTGGTGCACGCAGTGCCGGCCCTGGGCTGGCTGCCAGCCCCGTTCGGTGACGGTTCCGCGCTGCTGCATGGCGACCTGCACGCGGTGAACGTGATCCTGACCGCCCAAGGTGCTGTGATCATCGACTGGGAGGGGGCGGCCAGCGGGCCCGCTCCGGCGGACATCGCGATGACCTGGGTGATCATGGCGTTCTCCGAAATCCCTGGGCCGCGCCTGCGGGCCACCGCGGCGGGCACCGTGCAGGCGCTGTTCGCCCGGGTGTTCCTGCGCGCTGCCGGGCTGCCGGACCAGAGCTGGCTCGAGCGTGCCGCACTGTACCGGCTTGGCGATCCCAACCTGCTGCCGTCCGAGAAGGCACGGCTCGAACGTCTGCTGCGCGACGGAAGATTTTCTGGGGCTGGGGAGACGGGAGGGTCCGTTCCGGATAACTAGGGCGGGACACCAAACGCGGCCGCTCCCCTTGTGCACGGCGGGCATTGACCAGTCTTTTTCTCCGGTCTTACCGTCGATTCGGAGTTCTGAAGAAGGAGCGGGCAATGGCTGACCTCGACGTCGCGGTTGTGGGGGCCGGGTTCGCCGGGATCTACGCGGTGCACGCGTTCCGTTCGGCCGGGCTGTCGGTGCGAGCGTTCGAGGCCGGCAGCGGCATCGGCGGGACGTGGTTCTGGAACCGCTATCCGGGCGCCCGGTGCGACGTCGAGTCCAAGGACTACTCGTACTCGTTCTCACCCGAACTTGAGCAGGAATGGTCCTGGAGCGAACGCTACCCGGCACAACCCGAGGTGCTCCGTTACCTGAACCACGTAGCCGACCGGTTCGGGCTGTGGCCGGACATCCAGCTCAGCACCCGGGTCACCGCCGCCATCTGGGACGACGAGACGTCACTGTGGACGGTGCGCACTGACGACGACACGACGCGCACCGCGCGGTTTTGCGTCATGGCCGCCGGGTGCCTGTCGGCCTATCAGGTGCCGGACTTCCCGGGCCTGCGGTCATTCGCCGGCCCCTGGTACCACACCAGCCGGTGGCCGGCCGAAGGGGTGGACTTCACCGGCAAGCGGGTCGGGCTGGTCGGGACAGGCTCCACCGGCATCCAGATCGCGCCGGAGATCGCCAGCGTCGCCTCGCACCTGTACGTGTTCCAGCGGACGGCGAACTTCGCCGTGCCCAACCGCAACGCGCCGACCGATCCGGGGATCGAGCGGGTGTTCAAGGCGGGTTACCGGGAGTACCGGGAGCGGGCGCGTGAGTCGATGCTTGGCGTGCCGATCGAGGGAACCGGGCGTGCGGCGCTCGCCGAGCCGCCGCAGGAACTGCGGAACACCTACATGGACCGCTGGACAGCGGGCGGCGGCATGCCGTTCCTCGGCGCGTACACCGATGTGCTCGTCGACCGGGCGGCGAACGAAACCGTGGCCGAGTTCATCAGGGATCGCATCAGGGAGACGGTCCGCGATCCCGCGGTCGCCGAACTGCTGTGCCCGCGCACGTTCCCGGTCGGGGCGAAACGGCTCTGCCAGAGCGATGACTACTTCGCCATGTTCAACCAGCCGAACGTGACGCTCGTCGACGTCCGGTCCGACCCGATCGAGGAAATCACGGAAGACGGGCTGCACACTTCCGGCGATTTCTACCCGCTGGACGTGCTGGTGTTCGCGACCGGATTCGACGCGGTGACGGGCTCGCTAACACGGATCGACATCCGCGGCGCCGACGGCCTGCCGCTGATTGAGAAGTGGGCGGCGGGGCCGCGCGCCTACCTCGGCGTGGCGAGCGCGGGGTTCCCGAACATGTTCATGGTGACCGGACCGGGCAGCCCGTCGGTGCTGAGCAACATGGTGGTGTCGATCGAGCAGCACGTGGAATGGATCAAGGACTGCATTGGGTATGCCATGTCTCATGGGTACGCGCGTGTCGAGGCCGCACCCGAGGCCGAGAAGGCGTGGGGCGAACACGTGATCGAGGTGGCGTACTCAACGCTGTTCCCGATGGCGGACTCGTGGTATGTAGGTGCGAACATTCCAGGCAAGCCGCGGGTGTTCACGCCCTACATCGGCGGCGTCGGGCCGTACCGGACACGGTGCGACGCGGTGGCTTCAGCCGGATATGAGGGGTTTGTTCTATCTGCCTAACTGAGCTGCAAAGGTGCAGGAGGTTAACGGTGAGCGATTCGATCAGCCCGCAGGCGCAACAGTTCCTCGACGGCATGGCGGCCGCCGGACTGCCGCCATTCTGGGAACTCACCCCCGGAGAGGTGCGTGCCGGGTCGGCGGCCATCACCGAGATGATCGGCCCTGGGCCGGAGGTCGCGGAGGTGCGCGACATCTCCATTCCGAGTCAGGCCGGCGGCATCCCCGCGCGGGTGTACTCGCCGGTGGCCGATCCGCCGGGCACCGTGGTCTACTACCACGGCGGCGGCTGGGTGGTCGGCTCGCTCGACGGCTGGGACGCCGTGTGCCGCGCGCTCGCCGTGGCGTCCGGGTGCGAGCTGGTGAGCGTCGACTACCGGCTCGCGCCAGAGCACCGGTTCCCGGCCGCGGCCGACGACGCGTACGACGCGCTCGCCTGGGTGGCCTCGTCGCTGGCCGGCGGGCGGCCGGTCGTGGTCGCAGGGGACAGCGCGGGCGGGAACCTCGCGGCCGTGGCCGCCCTTCGCGCGCGCGACTCGGGCGGTCCGGCGCTGGCCATGCAGGTGCTCGTATACCCGGTAACCGATCACGACATGGACCGGGCGTCGTACCGCAAGTACGACGGGAGGGAGTTCCTCGTCAACAAGCGGGACATGATCTGGTTCTGGGATCACTACGCGCCCGACGAGGCGGCGCGGTCCAACCCGTACGCGTCGCCGCTGCGGGCCACCGACCTGTCCGGACTGCCGCCGGCGTACGTGGTCACCGCCGAGCACGACCCGCTGCGAGACGAAGGGTTCGCGTACGCCGACCGGCTGCGCGACGCGCGGGTACCGGTCGAGCACCGCCATTACGGGTCGCAGATCCACGGGTTCTTCACGATGGTGAACATGATGGACGACGCGGACAAGTCCGTCGCCGAGGCGGGTGCCGCGATCCGCGCCGCGGTAGGCGACTGACGTGACCGTGCGAGCGACCGCGGCGGTCTTCGACAAGCTGTTCACGCCGTTCAGCGTGGCCGAGGTGGATCTCGACTCGCCCGGCCCTGGCGAGGTGCTCGTCCAGATAGTGGCCACCGGCGTGTGCCACACCGACGCCATCACCCGAGATGGCGACCTGCCGTTCCCGCCGCCTGGGGTGCTCGGGCACGAGGGCGCCGGGATCGTCGCCGAGGTCGGCGACGGCGTGACGAACGTCGCCGTGGGCGACAAGGTGGTCATCGGCTGGCCATGGTGCGGGCAGTGCCGCAACTGCCTGGAGGGACAGCCGCGGTACTGCCTGTCACTCGGGCAGCTGGTCGCCGGCGGCGGCCGGCCCGACGGGACGACCGCGCTGCGCCGCACCGACGGCTCGGCGCTGCACAGCCACTTCTTCGGGCAGTCCTCGTTCGCAACGTACTCCCTGTGCGCGGCCTCCTCGCTCGTGCCGGTGGCCGCCGACGCGCCGATCGAGACCCTCGGGCCGCTCGCCTGCGGGATCGGCACCGGGGCCGGGGCGGTGCTGAACGCGCTGCGACCGCATACCGGGTCCTCGCTCGTGGTGTACGGAGCCGGCGCGGTAGGGCTGTCCGCCGTGATGGCGGCACGGCTGACCGGCGCGACGACGATCATCGCGGTGGACCGGCTGGCGTCACGGCTCGCGCTCGCCCGCGAATTCGGCGCCACGGAGACGATCGACGTTTCCGTTCCCGGCACCGATCCGGTCGCGGCGGTGCATGAGATCTGCGGCGGGCCAGCCGACTTCAGCGTGGAGTGCACAGGCATCATCGACGTCGTGCGGCAGGCCGCCGACTCGGTGGGCATGCGCGGCACCTGCTGCCTGATCGGCGGCGCGCCCGCCGGGGCGTCGTTCTCGCTTGACCACATGTCCACGCTGTGGGGCAAGCGCGTGATCGGCACGCTCGGCGGCGAGGGGCGCAGCGTCTCGCTGATCAGCGCCCTGATCGCGCTGAACAAGCAGGGCAGGTTCCCCTACGACAAGCTGATCACGCCGTTCCCGCTGTCGTCGGTGAACGAGGCGCTGGAAGCGTCCAAGGCGGGCGAGGTGGTCAAGCCCGTGCTGCGCATGGATTGACGCCAGTTGACGAATCAGCTCAGCCCCCCACGGGTTGACCATTTGCCGGAATTGGGTTATTTCAGGATCGTGCGACGTCATGCCTGGCTGGCTGTTGCCGCCCCGATAATCGCTAGCACGTTAATCGCGGCCGCCCCGAGCGGGGCTCTCCCTGCCGCAGCCGCGCCGACCGTCACTGCTGTCGGGCACGGACCGCGGCTGGCGCACACCTTCGAGGGGGGGTTCTTCGGCGTCGCCGCCACGTCGGCCAGCGACGCCTGGGCGGTCGGGGACGACGCCAACAACTCGCTGATCGTGCACTGGAACGGCAGCAGATGGCGGCCGGTGCCCGCCGCGAACCCCCTTCCCGGCCAGGACGACCTCGATGGCGTCTCGGCACGGACCGCCCGCGACGTCTGGGCGGTCGGCGCCCGCGGCACCAACCGCGCCCTCGTGCTGCACTGGAACGGAATCACCTGGAAGTCAGTCCCCAACCCCACGATCAAGAACGGCGGGTCGCTGCTTGTCAGCGTAGCCGCGATATCCGCGGCGAACGCATGGGCGGTGGGCGGCTATGGCGGCTTCCCCAGCAAGGCGCTGATCGAGCACTGGAATGGCAAGGCATGGCAGCGGATTGCCAGCCCGTACAAGGCACCGGCCAATCTGTCGGGAGTGGCAGCCAGCTCGGCGTCGAACGTGTGGGCGGTCGGCGCTGATAACAGCGGAGGGGTGCTGATCCTGCACTGGAACGGCAAGGCATGGCGACGCGTTCCCGCACCTAGCCCCGTGGATTCCGAACTGCTCGGCGTGACCGTGACGTCCGCCACCAACGCATGGGCGGTTGGTGACTACTCCCTCGGCACGGACAAGGAAAACACCCTGATCGAGCACTGGAACGGCAGGTCGTGGACCCGCGTGGCGAGCCCCACCCCGCCAGAGGGGGCGGTGCTGCTGGGTGTGGCCGCCAAGTCCGCCTCGCTCGCGTTCGCGGTCGGCCAGACCACGCCGCTGACACTGCCTCCGCAGAACAAGGTCGCGCAGACCTTCCTAGTGCGGTGGGACGGCCGCGCGTGGCGCCGGGTCACCACGCCGGCACCAATCGATGGCCAGCTTGCCGCAGTGGCTATTGCCCCGAGCTCGGCGAAGAAGGCGTGGGCGGTGGGCTCCAACGACTCGCTTGGCCTCAACCCGAACGGGTGGACGCTGATCGAGGGCTGGAACGGCCGGGCCTGGGGGTGAGACAACTGCGACGCACCGGGCTGGCTCTTGGCGCCCCTGTCCTCGCCGCCGCGCTCGTCGCGGCTGTTCCGGTCGGCGGCCGCGCCAGCATCTCGCAGTCCGCCTCGCCGCGCGCGCCGCGGCTCGCGCCCGCCTTCTCCGGGCTGCTCGACGGGGTGGCCGCCACCTCCGCGGGCAACGCGTGGTTTGTCGGTAACGACGACACCAACAAGACGCTGATCGTGCACTGGAACGGGCACGCCTGGACGAGGGTGGCCGCACCGAACCCGAGCCCGAAGAATGACACCCTCGCCTCCATTTCCGCGGTCTCCGCAAGCGACATCTGGGCGGTCGGCGCCGCTAACGGCGCGGTGCTGATCCTGCACTGGAACGGCAAGGCGTGGCGGCGGGTAACGAGCCCGGCGCCCGGCGAGGCGCTCGGTGTCGTTGCGCTGTCCGCGACGAACGCGTGGGCCGTCGGCGGGACCGGCGGCAAGGCGCTCATCGAGCACTGGAACGGCCACGCGTGGCGGTCCATGCCGGTTCCCGCGCCGAAGTCCGCCGAACTGCAGTCGGTGGCCGCGTCGGCGGCCGGCAACGTGTGGGCGGTCGGCGTTTACCTCTACGGAAACGCCAACAGCAAAAGCGGTGTGCTGATCGTGCACTGGAACGGCAGGACGTGGCGGCGGGTGGCCGCGGTCAACCCGTTCGACAGCCACCTGACCGGCGTGTCGGTGCTCTCGGCGACGAATGCCTGGGCGGTCGGCAGTTACACCAACGGCACCCTCACCACCCATACGCTGATCGAGCACTGGAACGGCAAGGCATGGACCCGGGCGGCAAGCCCGAACCCGCCCGAAGGGGCGGAATTCTGGGGGGTGGCCGCCAGGTCCGCGTCCCTGGCGTTCGCGGTCGGCGACACTACCCCGTCGTTCCCCAATATCGGCAGCGTGTACATCCAGAAGTGGAACGGCCACGCGTGGCGCGAAGTGACCAGTCCACCGCAGCCGCCCGGGTTCGGGTTCGGCGTGGGCTTTGGCTCAGCCAAGAGCGCGTGGATCGCGGCCTTGAACGAAACGTCGCCGCTGAACTCGACATCGCTGATCGAGCACTGGAACGGCTCCACATGGAGGTGAAGCAGTGATGCGACGCTACGCCTGGCTGGCTCTTGTCGCGCCGGTCGTCGCGGGCGGGACGTTGATCGCGTCCGCTCCGGGCAGCCCCGCCAGCGGCGTCGCGACGGCTGTTGTCTCGGCCGCCTCGCCGCGCCTGCCGCGGCTCACGCCCGCCTTCCCGGGGGAGTTCGAGGCGGTGGCCGCCACCTCGGCGAGCAACGCGTGGGCGGTCGGCGACGACGGCTTCTTCAACACGCAGATCGTGCACTGGAACGGTAAGCGGTGGCTGCGGGTGGCCACCCCGAACCCGGTCCCGCGCGACGAGGGTCTCGCAGCCATCTCCGCGGCCTCCGCCCGCGACATCTGGGCGGTCGGCCACGGCGGGCCGAACCCGCTGATGCTGCACTGGAACGGCAAGGCATGGCGGCAGGTGCCAAGCCCCAAGCTGAACGGCGCGGCGCACGGCGTCGTGGCGCTGTCCGCGACGAACGCATGGGCCGTTGGCAGAACCGGCAGCAAGGCGCTGACCTTGCACTGGAACGGGCACTCCTGGAAATCCATACCGGTTCCCTCGCCAGCGTCCGCCGAATTGCTCTCGGTGTCCGCCTCGGGGGCTGACGACGTGTGGGCGGTCGGCGAGTACTTCTACGGACCCAACGGCAGCATAAGCGGCGTGCTGATCGTGCACTGGAACGGCAAAGCGTGGCGGCGGGTGGCCGCGGTCAACCCGCTGGACAGCGACCTGTTCAGCGTGTCCGTGCTATCGGCGACGAATGCCTGGGCGGCCGGCTTCTGGGACAACCGCACGGTCACAGGGCACACGCTGATCGAGCACTGGAACGGCAGGACGTGGACGCGCGTGGCCAGCCCGAACCCGCCCGGGGGGGCGGAATTGTGGGCGATAGCCGCCAGGTCCCCGTCCCTGGCGTTCGCGGTCGGCGATACCAATCCGGTCACCCTGGCCAACTCCCACACGTACGTGCTGCGGTGGGACGGCCACGCCTGGCATGAGGTGACCAGCGCGCCGCAGGTGGCCGGGATCATGTTCGGTGTGGGGTTCGGCTCGGCCAAGAGCGCGTGGATCGTGGGCTTCAACGCCTCGCTGCCGGTCACCCCGGCCGGCTGGACGCTGATCGAGCACTGGAACGGCGCCGCCTGGGGGTGAACCACGGTGAGCGAGCGGCGTTGGGGCGCCGGAGCAGGCCCGCTTCGTTCCGGATAAAAAGATTTGGATGATCCGGTCTGACGTTACAGCCGCGTTTCTGCGCGCTGTTTCGGCGGCGATTTTTCGCGGCATGCCCGCTGTGCCCGGCGGTGTGTGCCCGCGGCGGGGTCGTACGTCCGCTCATGGCTGCCGGGGCGCATGTCCTGCCCTGTTCGGGTGGCGGTGCTCCGTGACTGTTGGGTATCCTCACATGACGCAGCGATACAATTCAGGCCTGCCGCCGGGGCTATTTTCTTGTTAATCAGCAAAAGCGAACAGTGACAGCCATTTACGCTCATGAATGCTCAGTTTTTCTCACCCTTTTTGGGGCGTTGCGTGGCCTGTGTTACTGAGGGTAGAATCCGGCCCAAAATGGCGCGCGGGAGCGCCGGGGGTGGGGCGGGGCTATGTCTGGAAGCTTTTCTACCAAGAAGAAATGGATTACGAGGGCCGCGGCACTGTTTATTCTGGCAGGCGGCCTCCTAGCCTCGCCGCTGCTGCAGAATCACGCGTACGCCACGACCGTTTCCGACAACTTCAACCGGGCCAATGGGGGGCTGGGCAGCAACTGGACCACGGTCGCGGGAACGAACGCTCCGAAAATCGTTAGTAATGTGCTGAAGGCTGGATCGCCGAACACGATTAATAGCGCGTACTGGAGCGCTAATACGTTCAGCGGCAACCAGTTCGTTCAGGCGAATATGCCCGCGAGCTCGGGCAGTAATTGGGGACCGGGCATCGCTGTTCGGCTGTCGAGCACCAAAGGGTACTTCCTCTGGTACGGCAATACTGCCAATCAGATTTCGATCTGGCGCCAGGACAGCGCTTCGTCCTGGTCGCAGATCGCGACGAGCGGGACCCTGACCATTGCGGCGACTGACGTGTGGATGCTCCAGGCTAACGGCTCGGTTATCACGGCTTATCAGAACGGCAAGCAGGTCGCCTCGGTTACCGACACGCATTACACGACCGGCAGCCCTGGCGTGTGGATGTACTACTCCAACAACCAGATCACTAACTGGTCGGGCGGCGATCTGGCGCCTACGTATACGGTCGGGGGCACCGTGTCGGGGCTGTCGGGTACCGCGGTGCTGCAGGACAATGGCGGCGACAACCTGACCGTCTCGGCCAACGGCTCGTTCACCTTCGCCACCCAGCTCGCCTCCGCCGCGGCCTATAACGTCACCGTCAAGACCAACCCGGCCGGGCAGACCTGCACCGTCGCCAACGGCTCCGGCACCATCGCCTCCGCCAATGTCACCAACGTGGCGGTCACGTGCACGAACAACCCGACGTATTCGGTCGGGGGCACCATTTCCGGCCTGTCGGGAACGGCGGTGCTGCAAGACAACGGCGGCGACAACCTGACCGTCTCGGCCAACGGCTCGTTCACCTTCGCCACGTCGCTGCTTTCCGGCGCGGCCTATAACGTCACGGTCAAGACCAACCCGACCGGGCAGACCTGCACCGTCGCCAGCGGCTCCGGCACCATCGCCGCCGCCAACGTCACCAGCGTCACCGTCAACTGCACGAACAACCCGACCTACTCGGTCGGGGGCACCATTTCCGGCCTGACGGGAACGGCGGTACTGCAAGACAACGGCGGCGACAACCTGACCGTCTCGGCCAACGGCTCGTTCACCTTCGCCACGTCGCTGCTTTCCGGCGCCGCCTATAACGTCACCGTGCAGACCAACCCGACCGGGCAGACCTGCACCGTCACCAACGGCTCCGGCACCATCGCCGCTGCCAACGTCACCAACGTCGCCGTCACCTGCACGACGCCGCCGCCACCCATTTATTCGGTGGGCGGGACGGTATCTGGTCTGTCGGGTAGCGCGGTGCTGCAGGACAACGGCGGCGACAACCTGACCGTCACCGCCAACGGCTCGTTCACCTTCGCCACCGTGCTGGCCACCGGGGCCGCCTATAACGTCACCGTGCAGACCAACCCGGCCGGGCAGACCTGCACCGTGAGTAACGGCACCGGGACCATCGGGACCGCCAACGTCACCAACGTCGCCGTCACCTGCACGACGAACCCGCCGCCTACGTACTCCGTTGGCGGGACGGCCTCGGGCCTGTCGGGCAGCGCGGTGCTGCAAGACAACGGCGGCGACAACCTGACCGTCACCGCCAGCGGCTCGTTCACCTTCGCCACCCAGCTCGCCTCGGGGGCCGCCTACAACGTCACCGTGCAGACCAGCCCGACCGGGCAGACCTGCACCGTGACCAACGGCACCGGGACCATCGGGACCGCCAACGTCACCAACGTCGCCGTCGCCTGCACGGGCTCCGGTTCGGCCTCCGACAACTTCAACCGGGCAAACGGGTCGCTGGGCAGCAACTGGGTTAACTTCAGTTCCGGTGGCTTGAAGATCACCTCGCAGGCCGTCGCCGGATCGAACTCCAATACCAGCGGTGACATGTGGGCGGGGAACTCCTTCGGCAGCAACCAGTGGTCGCAAGTCCAGGTCACCTCGACCCAGCTTTCCGGTGGTCAGTGGATCGGGCCGGCGGTGCGGGCTCAGAACAATGGCAACAGCCTCTACGTCGGCATCTACTGGTGGAACAGCGGCAGCCCGATGCTGCGGATCTACCTGGAAAGCAATGGCAACTGGGCGCAGATCGGCCCGTCGTACAACAGCGGCGCGCTCGCGGCCGGCACCACCCTTGAGCTCACCGCCACGGGCAACACGCTGTCCTTCCTCGAGAACAACGTGCCGGTCATCACCACCACCGACAACAGCCTGACCGGCGGCGCCCCCGGGATCATGTCGTTCGGCACGGGGCAGGTCGACAACTGGTCCGGCGGCAACATGGTCACCGGCCCCAGCTACTCGATCGGCGGCACGCTCTCCGGCATGACCGGCACCGTTGTCCTGCTGGACAACGGCGGCGACAACCTGACCCTCAGCAGCAACGGCGCCTTCACCTTCGCCACCGCGGTGGCCCAGGGCACGACGTACAGCGTCACGGTCACCAACAACCCAACCGGACAGACGTGCAGCGTCGTCAACGGCTCCGGGATCGTCGGGTCAGGCAACGTCACGAACGTGGCCGTGACATGCGCCAACAACGCGACGGGCAGCGGCACCGACAACTTCAACAGGGCGGACGGTTCGCTCGGCTCGGGCTGGACCGACACCAGCGACGGCGGCCTCGCGATCACGTCACAGGTGGTGGCCGGAACCAACGCGAGTGGCATCACTGGTGACATGCGTACCGGTGAGGTTTACAACAGCAACCAGTACTCACAGGTTCAGCTCACCAGCGCGCAACTGACCGGCAGTCAGTGGATCGGGCCCGCCGTGCGGATGCAAGCCAGCGGCCAGAACGGTTACGTGGGCGTCTACTACTGGAACAGCGGCAGCCCCCAGGTCTTGCTGTTCAGCCGGGCCGGGACGACGTGGAACCAGCTCGGCGTCTACAACACCGGGGCGCTGTCGGCCGGGACCACGCTCAAGCTCGAGGCTATCGGCAGCACCGTGGCACTCCTGGTCAACGGTGTCGAGCGAATCGCCGTCTACGACCCCACCTACACCGGCGGCGCGCCCGGCATCATGGCTTACGGCACCGGGCAAGCCGACAACTGGGCGGGTGGCACGCAAGGGTTCGAGGTGCACTACCTGAGCACGGACGCCAACGGTGTGCAGACCTACGACATGGTCTCCGCCAACAACGGCTACGGTCCGCAGTTCCTGCGGGTCCTGAACCCGACCAACCCGGCCCCAGGGGTAGCGCACAACTTCCTGTACGTGCTTCCCGTTGAGGCGGGAGAGGGCAGCCAGTTCGGCGACGGCATGCAGACAATGGAGTCGCTGAACGCCCAGAACCAGTACAACCTCACGATCATCGAGCCTTCGTTCGGCATCGACCCGTGGTTCGCGGACAACCCGGTCGACGCCAACTCGCAGGAAGAGACGTTCATGACCACGGAGCTGCAGCCGTGGGTCAAGGCGAACCTCTCGACCTCCGGGACCGAACAGCACTGGCTCATCGGCTTCTCGAAGTCCGGCATCGGCGACATGGATCTGATACTCAAGCACCCGAGCCTGTTCACGCTGTGTGCGGCGTGGGACTTCCCGGCGGACATGAGCACGTACGACGAGTTCGGGTCCGACTCAGAGGCGTCGTACGGCACCAACGCCAACTTCCAGGCTAACTATGAGCTGTCGGCATCGTTCGTGGCCGCCCGCGCGGCACCGTTCACGACCAACAACCGGATCTGGATCGGCAGCTACTCGCTGTACGGGACGGACGTTTCCGATTTCGACCAGCTGCTCACCGCGGAGGGAGTCGTCCACTCGACCGAGACGCCAACCTCGATGGCCCACACCTGGACCAGCGGATGGGTACCGCTCGCCCTCGCGGCCCTCTATCAGGACAGCATCCACCTGCACTGACGTGTGGTTGCTTCCTGCCCGGCCCGCTGGCTCGCCTGAGCCGGCGAGCCGGGCGCTTAGCGGCGCTTGGTGGCGGTTAGTGCAGGTGGACGAGGACCAGGTCCTTGAGCAAGATCATTACCAGGCCTAGACCCGCCGCGACCGCGGTGGCGCCGGCAAGCTTCAGGCCGTGTAGCTGGGCCGCTCGGCCAGCCTGCCAGCCGTGATTGGTCAGCAGCACGACCGCCACCACCAGCCCGGCATTGGCCGCCGTCAGCGCGGACGCCCCGGCCACGTGCGCGAGCACCACCGCCAGCAGCGGAGCGTAGGACGCGGAGACCATCGGCCAGGTGGCAACCAGCGCCTCCCGAATGTAGTCGCGGCTGGGCAACTTGCCTCCCGCGGCCTGCTCCCCGAGTACCTCCGCGTACTCTTCGGCGATCCAGTAAACGAGCAGGGTGACGACGACCGAGATCGCCAGCACAGTGGTGGACGCGTGTCCGCCGATGGTGTCGAGGATGGCGGCGGTGATGATGGCGCCGTAGATCCCGGCGGCCCGGCGTCGTCCCTGGTTCCTCGCCGCGGGCTCCAGCTGGGCACCGTCATTAGCCGCGATACTCGTCATGATCGCCTTCCGGACAGTGGGTGGCGAGCAGCCAGGGTTTCGCCGACGACACTCGATCGTCACACGCGCGGGGCCCGCGGTGCCTCACCCGGCCAGGGGGATGACGGTCCGCCGTCAGTTGTGCGGGCGGACGGTGATTTCCGAGGGTGATTAAAGGTAGACGGGTGCCGACGGGCCTCCGTGGCCAGCGAGTCCGGACATCAGCTGCCCCAGCATCAACACAGCCTTATCCGCGCACCGCACGTCAACCCCCGGCAGCCTCGCGCCGAGCATGATCATGAAAACATCTCCTATGGCGTAAAGAATTCGAGCGCATAGCAGGAAAAATCTTCGGGATCACCGCCCAAGGCCCGTGCTCGGTGCTGGAGTACGCGCCTGTGACTGGCGGGACGGCCACCGGTGCGCCAAGCTTGCGCCCGTGGCAGGAACTCCGGGTGGCGGGAGCCTTATTGCGGGAGCATTCCCGGTGTCACGTATGCGTCGCTTGTCGCGCGGGCGGTGGCGAAGCCGGGCTTGATGACCGTGTTAATCAGCCGCAACCGCTCGTCGAACGGGGCGAAAGCGCTTTTCATCGCGTTGATCGTCAGCCATTCGATGTCCGACCAGCCGTAGCCGAACTCCCGTACCAGAATCTCAAACTCCGAGCTCAGCGTGACCTGGCTCATCAGCCGGTTGTCGGTGTTCACCGTCACCCGGAATTGCAGTTGGCGCAGCAGTCGCAGCGGATGCCGCTCGATCGACGGCGCGGCGCCGGTCTGCACGTTCGACGTCGGGCACATCTCAAGCGGGATGCGCCGGTCCCTGACGTAGCTGGCGAGCCTGCCGAGGGCGACCGCGCCGTCCGGGGAGATCTCGATGTCCTCGGACAGTCGCACACCATGGCCGAGCCGCTCGGTACCGCAGTACTGCACGGCCTCCCAGATCGATGGCAGGCCGAAACCCTCGCCGGCGTGAATGGTGATGTGGAAGTTCTCCCTGTGGATGTACTGGAAGGCATCGAGGTGGCGGCTCGGCGGCCAGCCAGCCTCGGCACCGGCGATATCGAACCCGACCACGCCCACGTCCCTGTACCGGACCGCGAGTTCGGCGATCTCCAGCGAGCGTGCCGCCGTGCGCATGGCGGTGAGCAGCGCGTATACACGAATCGGCCGGTTGGCGCTGCCCTGCCTGAACCCGTCGAGCACGGCCGTGACCACCTCGTCGAGACTGAGGCCGAGCTGGGTGTGCAGCTCCGGCGCGAACCTGACCTCCGCGTAGACGATCCCGTCCGCGGCCAGGTCCTCGGCGCACTCCCGCGCCACGCGGCGCAGCGCGTCCGGCGTCTGCATTACGCCTACTGTGTGCCTGAAGGCTTCCAGGTACAGGTTGAGGTGGCCGCGCTGTGCCCCGGCGGTGAGGATCTTCGTCAGCTCCTCCGGGTCCCTCGTGGGCAGCCCGGTGTACTTGGATTCGTCGGCCAGCTCGATGATCGTCGCCGGGCGGAGCCCGCCGTCCAGGTGGTCGTGCAGCAACACCTTCGGCACGGTGCGGATCTGGTCGATCGTCGGGCTCATGCCCTCACCCTCCCACCTCCTCGACGACCAGCGGCACCTGGGGTGGCGGTTCGCCGGCGATCGTCACCACGTCCGCGGACCCCAGCGCTTCGAGCGCGGCGGCGAACCGCGCGGGGTCGTCCGCGCGAAGCTCAAGGATGTGCTGCCCGGCACGCACGTAATCACCAGGCTTGGCCAGGCAGCGCACGCCAGCGGTGTGGCTGACGTCGTCCTCCTTGCGCGCGCGGCCCGCGCCCAGGCGCCACGCGGCGACGCCTACCGCGAGGGCGTCCAGGGTCGCCACGTACCCGGCCGACGGCGCCGGCAGCGCCTCCTCCTGGTACCGGGCCACGGGAAGCGGGGCGTCCGGATCGCCGCCCTGGCCCCGGATCATCTCCTTGTAGACGTCGAGCGCCTGGCCGCTGGCTATCGCCGCGCGGGGGTCGGCGTCGATGCCGGCGAGGGCGAGCATCTGCTCGGCGAGGGCGTAGGTGACTTCCATCAGGTCGTCGGGACCCGCCCCGGACAAGGCCGCCACCGACTCCTCAACTTCCAGGGCGTTGCCGACCGCGCGCCCAAGCGGCGTGTCCATGCGGGTGACGAGGGCCCGGGTGCGGACGCCATGCTCCTCGCCGAGGGCCACCATGGTCCGGGCGAGTTCGATTGCCTTGTCGCGGTCCTTCATGAACGCGCCGGAACCGGTCTTGACGTCGAGCACGAGCGCGCTGGTGCCTTCCGCGATCTTCTTGGACATGATTGAGCTGGCGATCAGCGGAATCGACTCCACCGTCCCTGTCACGTCGCGCAGCGCGTACAGCCTTCTGTCCGCCGGGGCCAGGCCTGCGCCCGCCGCCGCGATGACCGCGCCCACGCTGGTAAGCATCGCGGTCATCTCCGCGTTGGACAGGTGCGCGCGCCAGCCCGGGATCGACTCGAGCTTGTCCAGCGTGCCGCCGGTGTGCCCGAGGCCGCGGCCGGAAAGCTGCGGCACCGCGGCGCCGCAGCTGGCCACGAGCGGCGCCAGGATCAGCGACACCTTGTCGCCGACGCCGCCGGTCGAGTGCTTGTCCACCGACGGCCTGCCCAGGCCCTTGAGGTCGAGGGTCTGTCCTGAGGCGATCATCTCCCCTGTCCAGGCCCGCAGTTCCGTGCCGTCGAGCCCGTTGAAGAAGATCGCCATCAGCAGCGCTGCCATCTGCTCATCGGCCATCTCGCCGCTGGCGTAAGCGCCGAAGAGCCAGCCGATCTCCGCCGCGGTCAACGGCCTTGTGTTGTCGCGCTTGGCCTGGATAAGCGACACCGCGTCCGGCATCTCAGGCACCCCCGCCTGGCGGATCGGGCTCGCGGCGCGCGGACAGGTCGGCGCCGCCAAAGGCGGCGGGCAGCAGCTCGCTGAGCGGCACAGGCCCGCTGGACGTGTCGACAAGCAGCGCGGGCCCGCCCGCCTCAAGCAGCAGCTGCCGGCAGCGCCCGCAGGGCAGCAGCGGGTCGCCGTCCCCCGCGACGACGGCCACCGCGACCAGCACCGGAGGCGCGGGAGCCGCGGAAGGCGCGGACTGCGGCGTGGCGTGCAGGGCGGAGACCAGCCCGCATTCGGCGCACAGCGTAAGGCCGAACGACGCGTTTTCCACGTTGCAGCCCGTCACGATCCGCCCATCGCCGGTCAGCCCGGCGGCGCCCACATGAAGGCGTGAATACGGCGCATACGCGCGCCCCGCGACGTCAACAGCGGCGGCGCGAAGCACCCCCCAATCGATGTTCACCTAAACACCATGCGCCAAGTTCGGCACACGGGCAACCACCGCCAGGGGCTCGGCGCCGCTGCGTGCCGCTCAGTGCCCGATGCGCGCCAAATGCCAGGGAGCGGCAAGGTGCACGGTGAGCACGGCGATCAGCAGGCCGGCCGCGAGCGAGGCGATGAGCAGACCGATCCGCATTCCGCGCCCGGCCAGGTACGCCGACGCGTGGTGGCGGCCGGCGGCGCCGCTGAACTCGGCGGCGAGCAGCCGGGGCAGCTTCACCATGTGGGCGAGCACGTGCACGAACATGACCATGAACCAGATCACGAACGAGGCCTTGTGCAAGAACAGCCAGGGGCCCTTGCCCGGCCCGGCGAACGCGAGCGCGACTCCGGAGCCGAACACCACTGCCGTCGAGGCGATCAGGATCGGGCCGAGCATCCGCAGGTACAGTTCGGGCGGCCCCTTGCGGCGGTAGGGCACGCTGCCGCCGTAGTAACGGCAGAACCGGTAGATAGTCGACCCCGCCTTGACCGCGACCGGGCCGATCAGCAGCATTCCGATGAAGAAGTGCAGCGTCAGCAGGCCCCTGACTTTCAAAATCGTCACGCCTTCGGCGGCGAGCAGCAGCAAGAGCACCGCCCCCGTCCAGGCGGTCAGCCGCTCGTTGCCCTCAACGCCACCAGATTTGCCCGCGCCGCCACCTTGCGCGGCGGCCGCGGCCCTAGCCGCGTCCGCGGCGGATACAGTCCCTGGCGCAGGGTAATCACTTGAGTCCCGCCAGTCCGCACGGGTAAACCACGGATCCAGTTTCTCTCCTCTCCCAGGCCAGGACAGCCCGCTGGCCCGGCGCCTTCGCCAATCCTGAAGATTCGTCAATCAGTACGCTCAAGCAGTAGCGCGAGCGTAGGGCACAGTGCGACGGCGCGCCTAGCCAGCGGTTCCAGGCCGGCCGGCACCGAACTGGACACCAGCATCGGGTACCCCCACTTATCGAGGTGAATCAGTTCCGGCAGCATCCCGGCGCAGATGCCGTGCGCGTCGCACTGGATCGGGTTCACCCGCAGCTTCGCGTCTTTCATGACGCTCCAGGCACCGTAAACACGGCCCGCCCGGGCGCGCCTGGACACTGGCCTCGCTGGTGTCTCTTGACGTCGTCGCCGAATACCCGCAGCGCGCTCGCGGCGAGCCGCGCGGCCCCGTCAGGAAGGTGGCAGGCGCCGCGCCCCTCGACCAGCCCGAAAAGTTCATGCAGACTCCGCAGCGCCCGCCCGCCGGCGGAGGCGAAGGCCACCTGCTCCATCGCGTCCGCGATCTCGGGCAGCCCGCGCACGCACGGGCCGCACTGCCCGGCGCTTTGCCCCGCCAGGTACCTGAGCACGCGCGCGGTCTCGGCGAGCCCGCAGCCGGCGGTCGGAAGCACGAGCAAGATCCCGGCGCCGAACGACGACCCGGCCGCGCGCAGCCCGGCCGCGCTGGCCGGGACGTCCGCCGCGTTCCGCGCCGCGAGCCAGGTGCCGAAGAACCCGCCCGCGAGGATCGCCTGCACCCCCGAGCCGCCCGAGGAGCCCGAGCCACCCGAACCGCCCGAGCCGGGGCTGCCCGCGAGGCCGATCACCTCACCCAGCGGCGCGCCAAGCGCGATCTCGTACACGCCGGGGCGGGTCACCGCCCCGGCCACCGTGACGAGCGCGCTTCCCGGCGCGTCCGCGACGCCGACCGACCTGAACCAGCGGGCGCCGTAACGGCCGATCAGCGCCACGTTGGCGAGCGTCTCCACGTTCGCGACGAGCGTCGGCTTGCCGCGAACCCCGCGCTCGAACGGCCGCGGCGGCACGAACATCGGCAGGGCCGGGCCGCCGTTGAGGAAGTGCACGAGGGCGGACTCCTCGCTGGACACGTAGGCGTGCTCAGACGGGATCGTCACCGTGACCGGCACCGGGTCGGTTCGCTCGGCGGCACAGGCCAGCAAGACCTCGGCCTGCTCCGGCCGGCTGACGCACAGGTACGCCGCCTCGGCGCCCACGGCGCCGGCGGCGAGCGCGATCCCGTCCAGGACCAGGTGCGGGACGCGGGCAAGCAAGGACAGGTCCTTGGCGCTGACCGGCTCTGACTCCATCCCGTTGGCGACGAGCACCGCGCCGCGCCTGCGTGCCCGCTCATAGACCGCGCGAAGCTTTCGTCCGGCGGGGAACGCGCCGCCGCCGCGCCCGGTCAGCCCGGACTGCTCGACCTCGGCGATCAGCGCCTCGCCGGAAAGCCGGACGGGCCCGTACCGTTCCTCGTGCGCGCGCATTCCGCGCACCTGCGCCGGCGGCAGCAACCGGGGCAGCCCGGCCGGCCCCGCCGCGGCGGGGGGAACCTCCATCTCGAGCGTCACCGGTTACTCCCCTTCCCCGCCAGAACCGGTCGCGGCCGCCGGCACCGCCGCCACCGTGCCCGTCACCGCGCCACCGGACTGGGACAGGTCGATGGTCAGCGTCAGCCGCCGGCCGTTCCCCGAGACGCTGGCCTGCATCAGCGTCCCGTTGAGCGTGGTGAGCTTGCCCGTGTACTGGCCAGGCGCCGCCGGCGGCCCGAGACTGACGTCGCTGGCGGTCATCTCGACGCCGCCCTGCACGGCAGGCCCGCTGACCACCACGCGCAGCCGCGCGACGGTCCCCGACGTCATATCCAGGGTGACCGTCTGATGGCCGCTGCCAGGACCGGATGTGACAGTCACCGTCCCTGCCACGGCGATCTGGAAGGGGACGGCAGGAAGAGCAGATGATCCGGAACGAGGCGTGGCCGCTCCCCCGGCACCCCCGCTGCGCGCGAGCAAGGCGGCGGGCGTCCCGGCGCGGCGCGCCCAGCCGGGCCGCATCGGGCCGACCCGCACCCAGGCGAGTGTCCCGAGGACGACGAGCACGGCGGCGGCCGCCGCTGCCATGCGCAGCGCCGCGTGCCTAGGCCAGCCGACGGCCAGCCGCCATGCCCCGGCGGCGGCGACCGCCAGGGTGCACCCGGCCGTGATCGCGAGCACCCATCTCGCCGCGCCGTCCGTACCGGTGCCCAGCCCGTGGATGAGGGCGACCGGCCAGCACAGGTAGCCGGCCCAGTGCACGATGCGCCAGGTGCGCAGGCCCACGCGCACCCGCAGCAGGCTCGTGATGAACACCGCGATCAGCAGGTCGAACGCGACCGCGCCCAGGGCGAGCCAGATCGGCCGGTACGCCGAAGTGAACGGGATCACCGCGGACACCACGCCGATCGAGGCGTAAGGATCGGTGACCGTGGTCAGGACGTGCAACCCGGTGAACGTCACCACGAGCAGCGACAGGTTGCGGTGCAGCCCGACGGTGATGAACCGCGGCCAGGCGGGCCGCTCGAACCGCACTGAGGTGACGATGCCGAGTACGACGCTGAGCGTCAGCAGGACAAGAGCGGTCAGCCCGGTAGCCCGGGTGGCGTACCACAGCGGGCTCGTGGCGGTGGCGACCGCGGCTGATGGCATTGGCAGGCCGCTCAGGAGCCGCCGCTGACGGCCTGGCCGCCGCCGGTGGCCGTGGACACGCCGCCCTGGGAGGATGAGACGCCGCCGCCCTGGGAGCCTGACTGCGAGGAGCCGGAGTTCCCGGACTCGCCCGTCAGGCTCGGCAGGTGCGGCAGCGAGGGGGTCAGGTGCGCGAACCTCGCGCCGACGACCGCGGTGGCGGCCGTGGCGAGCAGCCCGATCCGCCAGGTCAGCTTCTTGATCTTGCGCAGGCCGTCGTCCCTCGCCCGCGGCGCGGCGATGGTGTGCGAGCGTTGCATGCCTTTAGGGTCGCCACCGAACTTCTGCGACCGCGCCCAAGAATCTCTGTAGGGGCTAAGACTTGCCTGGCAGGCACAGAACTTTCTAAGGACTTTGTCTAAGAACTTTGTTTAAGAACTGGTTAAGAAGAGTGCTGGATTTCTTACTGCGCGGGCGATCGGCCTAATTTGTAGAGGTGAGTACTCCGCTGGTCACCGTGCTCGTCGTCGAAGACGACCCGGGCATCGCCACGCAGCTTGTCCGCGGCCTCGAACGGGCCGGTTACACGGCGGACAGCGTGGCCCTCGGCGCCGACGCGCTGCGCCGGCCACCTTCCGATGTCGTGCTGCTCGATCTCGGGCTGCCTGACATCGACGGCGTCGACGTCTGCCGTCGGCTCCGCGAGTCGTCCGACGCGGCGATCATCGTGGTGACCGCGAGGGGTGAGGAGGCGGACCGGGTGCTCGCCCTCGACGAGGGCGCCGACGACTACCTGGTCAAGCCGTTCGGGCTGGCCGAGCTGCTCGCCCGGATCCGGGCGGTGCTGCGCCGCGGCCAGCGGCCAGGCGGCGAACTGCTGCGGCATGGGCCGCTCACGGTTGACCTGCGGACCCGCAAGGTGACCGTGGACGGCAACGACGTGGCCCTGACGCCCAAGGAATTCGCCATACTCGAGTGCCTTGTCTCCGACCCTGGCCGCCTTGTCAGCCGCCAGGAGATCGTCGAGCGCGCCTGGGACGAGCACTGGTACGGGCCGACGAAGGTGCTCGACGTCCATCTCGCCGCGCTGCGGCGCAAGCTCGGCGACCCCTCGCTGATCGAGACCGTCTACGGCCACGGTTTCCGGCTCGCCGACCCGTGACACGCAGGATCGTTCTGGCGCTGGTAACGCTGACCGTCGCGGTGCTGGTCGCGGCGGTGGTGCCGCTCGCGCTCAAGGCCGCCGCGCACGAGCGGGACGCGTACATCAACGACGTGGCCGCCACCGCGCGCTCGCTGGCCGCGATCGCCGAGGAGCGCCTCGGCGACCACACCGCGGACCCGGCGCTGAATCAGGCGCTGGTCTCCGCGGCTCGCGAGCACGACGAGCTAGAGGTACTCGACAATCACGGCAATCTCGTCATCTGGCAGGGCAGCCCGCGCGAGGCGTGGCAGCAGCTCAAGGCGGAGGCGGACGAGACGGGCGACCCGACCACCGAACTGACCAAGGACCGGGTGATCGCCGTCGAGACGGTCTGGAACGACGGCAACGGCAACAAGCTCGGCACCGTCGTGCTCGAGCGGCCAACCGACGCGCTGAACCGGAACATCGCGAACCTGTGGCTCTACCTGATAGCGCTCGGCGGCGTGGCGATGGCCGCCGCGGTGCTGATCGCCATCTACTTCGCGCGCTGGGTGGGCAGGCCGCTCGCGCGGCTGGACACCGCGGCCCGGCAGATCGCCGACGGCGAGCTCTCGGTCCGCGCGGGGACCGGGGACGGCCCGCCCGAGCTGCGCCGGATGGCCACCACCTTCAACATGATGGCCGGGCGCCTTGAGACGCTCGTGCACGGCCACCGTGCCATGCTCGCCGACGTCTCGCACCAGCTGCGCACCCCGCTCACCGCGCTGCGGCTGCGCCTGGACCTGCTCGCCGCGGACTCCCCGCCCGCGGACGCCGACGAGCTCGCCGGCGCGCAGGAGGAGATCGCCCGGCTTTCCAAGCTGGTCGACGGGCTGCTCGCCACCGCCCGCGCGGAGAACGTCACTGAGCAACTCGAGAACATCGACGTGATGGTGGCGGTCACCGAGCGGGTCGCCGCGTGGCAGCCGGTGGCCTACGCGCACGGCGTGAAGCTCGTGGCGGACGTGGCGAACGCCGGGAAGGACACCCACCGCCCGCTCGTCGCGTTCGCCGCAGGGCACCTTGAGCAGATCCTTGACAACCTGCTCGACAACGCGATCGACGCGATCGGCGACGACGGCGGCACCGTTACCGTGTCGGTGGCGAGCTCGGCGGACGGCACCAGGGTGACCGTCGCCGACGACGGCCCCGGGATGACGGAGCAGGAACGAGCCCGCGCGTTCCTGCGCTTCGTCAGCGGCAACGTCAGCGGCACCGGCCTCGGCCTGGCCATCGTGCACCGCTTGGTGACCTCCAACGGCGGCACGATACAACTGGCCGACACCCCCGGCGGCGGGCTGACCGTGGTGCTGCATTTTCCCGGCACGGCGCTCTACGAAGGCACCAACCCGGCCGGCTGAGTCCACTCACCGTTAACCCACAGGTTTACGCTGGATCACATCCGAACGATCTTTCTGGTCCCGATTCCGCAACGAGGTGGCCGCAGTTGCCGGCGTGCCTCTTCCCAGGGGGCACGGGCGGGAATTAATCTGCGGGCAGTCTGGGCCGTGGGGGGAGCCCCGTGACGCCTGGGCACCCGGCACAACCTGGTCCAGTGGAGGAGACGGTGAGACACACCGCGTTGATAACAGCGGCAGCGGCGGCAGGGGCGACCCTGCTGCTCGCCGCCTGTGGCAGTAGCACGACGCCGGCGGCGACGACGCCGGCGGCAACTAGCCCGGCGGCAACTAGCCCTGCCGCGCCCACAACATCACCAGCAGCAACCGGCACCGCGCCCGCGGGAGGGAGCGCATTCCTCGCCTGCATGGTCACCGACACCGGTGGCATCAACGACCGGTCGTTCAACGCGTCGGCCTGGCAGGGCATGGAACTGGCGCACTCCGCCAACCCGAACATCACGGTGAAGTACCTGCAGTCCACCACGCAGAGCGACTACGTGCCGAACATCAACACGTTCCTCGGCGAGAAGTGCGGGATCATCGTCACGGTCGGCTTCCTGATGGGCGCCGCGACGGAGAGCGCGGCCTTGGCGCACCCGACCCAGCCCTTCGCCATCGTCGACTGCTCGTACGCCTCGCAGTGCATAACCGGCAAGAAGGCAAGCAACATCGACCAGCTGGTGTTCAACACCGTGCAGGATGGCTTCCTCGGCGGTTACCTCGCCGCGGGCATGTCCAAGTCGCATGTGATCGCGACGTTCGGCGGTCAGGAGTTCGGGACCGTGACGATCTACATGGACGGCTTCTGGGACGGCGCGCAGTACTACGACCAAAAGCACGGCACCAAGACAAAGGTTCTCGGCTGGGACGAACCGTCACAGAAGGGTGAGTTCACTGGCGACTTCACCAACCAGACGAAGGGCCAGACGGTAACCCAGACGTTCATCAGCGAGAGCGCGGACGTCATCTTCCCGGTCGCGGGCAACGTGGGCCTGGGCGCTGCCAAGGCGGTCCAGAACGCGGACAACGGCGGCGGCCACGTCAGCATGCTGTGGGTGGACACCGACGGCTGCGTCAGCGCCGCGCAGTACTGCAAGTACTTCGTCAGCAGCGTGACCAAGGGCATTCAGTCCGCGGTGCGGAGCGCGGTGGTGTCGGCGGCGGGCGGCTCGTTCAAGGGCGGCACCTACGTCGGCACGCTGGCCAACGGCGGGGCCATCCTCTCGCCGTTCCACGACTTCGCGAGCCAGGTCCCGGCCTCACTGCAGAACGAGCTGAAGACCATCGCGGCCGACATCACGAACGGGACCATCAAGCCGGCGACCAAGAGCCCCGTGGGCTGAGAGCGGCCGGTAATACGTGGAACTTGAGCTCAGGGGCATTACCAAGAGGTTCGGCCTGCTCGCGGCGAACGACGGGATCAGCCTGTCGGTTGCCCCTGGCCAGGTCCACGCCCTGCTCGGCGAGAACGGGGCAGGGAAGACCACGCTGATGAACGTCCTTTACGGGCTGACCCAGCCCGACGAGGGCCAGATCGTCATAGACGGCAAGCCGGTCAAGTTCGGCACGCCGAAAGACGCGATCGCGGCCGGCATCGGCATGGTGCACCAGCACTTCATGCTGGTGCCGGTCTTTACCGTCGCGGAGAACGTCACGCTCGGCATCGAGGAGACCGACCGCGTCGGTCTCCTCGACCGGCGCAAGACCCGCAAAGACGTCCGCGACCTTTCGCAGCGGTACGGCCTCGAGGTCAACCCGGACGCGATGGTCGAGGACCTGCCCGTCGGCATCCAGCAACGGGTCGAGATCGTCAAGGCGCTCGTCAGGCAGGCCAACGTGCTGATCCTCGACGAGCCGACCGCGGTGCTCACCCCGGCGGAAACCGAGGAGCTTTTCCGCATCATCCGCCAGCTGAAGGCCGGCGGCACTTCGGTGATCTTCATCTCGCACAAGCTCAAGGAAGTGCAGACGATCGCCGACAAGATCACCGTGCTGCGCCGCGGCAAGGTCGTCGGCGAGCGCACTCCGCCCGCCACCGAGGACGACCTCGCGTCTCTCATGGTCGGCCGGGACGTGCAGCTGCGGGTCGACAAGCAGCCGGCCAAGCCCGGTGACGTCGTGCTCGACGTCGCCGGCCTGATGGTGCCAGGCGAGCACGGCGACATGCCGGTGAACGGGCTGTCCTTCCAGGTGCGGGCCGGGGAGATCCTGGGGATCGCCGGCGTGCAGGGCAACGGGCAGACCGAGCTGTGCGAGGCGCTGATGGGGCTGCGGCCCACCGCAGCGGGCACGGTGACGCTGAACCGCCGCGATCTCACCCACGCCTCGCCGCGGAACAGGCTGCACGCGGGCGTCGCGTATGTCCCAGAAGACCGCAAGGAGGACGGGCTCGTCGGGTCGTTCTCCGTTTCGGAAAACCTTGTTCTTGACATGTACGACCGGGCGCCGTACGCGTCCGGCCTCAACCTGAAGCTTCCGGCGATCGCCGCGAACGCCAAGGCGCGGATCGAGGAGTTCGACGTCCGCACCGGGTCCGCCGCCGCACCGGCCGGCTCGCTGTCCGGCGGCAACCAGCAAAAGGTCATCCTGGCCAGGGAACTCGGACGCGAGCACAAGGTGCTGATCGCCAGCCAGCCCACCCGCGGCCTCGACGTCGGGTCCATCGAGTTCGTGCACCGCAGGATCGTCGCCCAGCGCGACCACGGCGTGGCGGTGGTGATCGTCTCCTCAGAACTCGACGAGATCTACGCGCTCGCCGACCGCATCGCGGTCATGTACGAGGGCAAGATCACCGGCTTCCGCGACCCGGACGTGCCGGCCGCCGAACTCGGCCGGCTGATGGCGGGCGGCGCTGACGGCGGCGAATCACTCGCGCCCGGCATGCCGCCAGTCATGGAGGAGGACGCGGCGCCCGACGGCGCGGCACCGGACGGCACGGGGGCGCTCCCACCGGAAGCGACCGCCTCGCAGGAGGAATCGTGACTACACCGCCACCTGCGACGCAGCCTTCCGCGTCACCACCGCCGACGGCGGAGAAGACCAGCAAAGACGGTCGGCACCGGCCGTTCGGGAAAATTGTTCGAGAATCTTTTCTAGAAGGCAATACCTTCACAGTCACGGTTCTCGCGCTGTTCAGCGCCACGGTGCTCGGCGGGCTGCTCGTGGCCTTCACCAATACGGACGTGCTGCACGCGTGGAGCAACTTCTTCTCCGCGCCGGGACACGCGATCGCCGCGGCGTGGGACGCCGCGATCGGCACCTACGTGGCGCTGTTCGAAGGGTCGGTGTTCAACCCGCACACGGTCTCGGCGCTGTTCCAGCAGGCCTCGATATCAACCGCGATCCACGACGGCTACCTGTCCGCCGTCTTCGCCCCGCTGTCAGAGACCGCGACGCAGGCGACGCCGCTGATCTTGACCGGGCTCGCGGTGGCGCTGCCGTATCAGGCCGGCATGTTCAACATCGGCGGGCAGAGCCAGTTCATCGGCGGCGCGATCGTGTCCGCCTGGCTCGGTTACAACGTGAACATGCCGTTCTTCGTGCACGTGGTCGTCTGCGTCATCGGCGGCTTCGTCGGCGGCGCCGCGATTGGCTGGCTGGCGGGCGAGATCAAGGCGCGTACCGGGGCGCACGAGGTGATCGTCACGATCATGCTCAACTACGTCATGCTGTACTTCCTGGCCTACCTGCTCTCCTCGCAGTCGCTGATGCAGGCGCCGGGGTCGACGAACGCGATCACCCCGCCGATCGCGTCCAACGCGCACCTGCCGCTGCTCGCCGGGACGCACCTGCGCGTCAACGCAGGGTTCCTGATCGCGCTGGCCTGCGCGTTCGCCATTTGGTGGCTGCTCAACCGGACCACCACCGGATTCGAATTCCGCAGCATCGGCGCGAACGCCAGCGCCTCCCGGGTCGCCGGGATGAACGTGGAGCGCAACTGGGCGCTCGTGATGGCGATCGGCGGCGGGCTCGCGGGGCTCGCCGCGTCGACGGTGATCCTCGGCACCGACTTCCAGCTGAACCCGCAGAGCTTCGGCACCTACGGGATCGACGCGATCACCGTCGCGCTGCTCGGCCTCGGACGGCCGGGCGGCGTGGTAGCGGCGGGCCTGCTGTTCGGCGCGCTGCACGCGGGATCTCCGGGGATGCAGACATCAACGGGAACGCCGGTGCAGATCGTGCAGGTCCTCCAGGCGCTGATCGTGCTGTTCGTAGCGGCGCCGCCGCTGGTCCGGGCCATTTACCGACTGCGCACGGCGCGGGCAAGCGGGGTCGGCGGAACCATGTCCAAGGGGTGGAACGCGTGACGTCGCAATCTGCTCGGTTGCCGGTGATGCTGTCACCGGGTCCTGGCGCCGGCGGCGCCGGGACTGTGTCACGGGGCGGCCGGTTCGCCGCGCCGATCACCTTCGCGGTGTTCGGGCTGGTGGACATCCTCGTTTTCGGGGTGCACGCCCACGGTGACGCCACGTTCTCGTTCACGCCCCAGTTCGCCAAGGTCACCGTGCCCAACCTGGTGGTCTCCGCCGCGGCGGCCTGCTTCGTGGGCGGCGCGATCACGCTGCTCCTGGCCGGCTGGCGGCTGCTCGCCGAGCTAGGCGTCGTCTCCATCGGGCGCGTGCTGCGGCGGGTCATGCTCGGGCTCGTGCTGTTCTTCTTCGTCGTCTCGCTGCTCGCCTGGTCCGACGCGGGGCAGTCGATCTCGTTCAACGTCGTGAACTTGCTGTCCGGGACGCTCAACGTCTCGATCCCGATCATGCTGGGCGCGCTGACCGGCGTGATCTGCTCGACCTCGGGCGTGATCAACATCGCGATCGAGGGCCAGCTGCTGCTGGGCGCGTTCTGCGCCGCGATCGCGACGTCCGTGACCGGGTCGCTGTGGCTGGGGCTGATCTGCGGCGCGGCGGCCGGGTCGCTTGTCGGCGTGCTGCTCGCGCTGTTCGCGATCGCGTACACGGTCGACCAGGTGGTCCTCGGCGTCGTGCTCAACACGCTGATTCTCGGCCTCACCGGATATCTGTACAACGCGCTCATGACGGGCCAGTACGCTGACACGCTCAACAACCCGAACACGTTCAGCGCCGTGAAGATCCCAGGGCTCGGCGACATCCCGATCATCGGGCCGGTCTTCTTCGACTCAACCGTGTTCCTGTACATCACGTACGTGCTGCTGGCCGCGATTCAGATCGGGCTCTTCCGTACTCGGTGGGGGTTGCGCACCCGGGCGGTCGGCGAGCACCCGGTGGCCGCGGACACCGTGGGCATCCGCGTGCTGGCGATGCGGTACCGCAACGTCATCGCGGCCGGCCTCATCGCGGGGATCGGCGGCGCGTACTTCACGATCGGCTCTGTCGGCTCGTTCGGGCCCGACATGTCCTCCGGCGAGGGGTACATCGCCCTGGCTGCGATGATCTTCGGGCGGTACACCCCGTTCGGCGCGATCGGGGCGGCCTTGCTGTTCGGCTTCACGACGCAGCTTCAGTCGATCCTGTCCAGCCTGAACGTGCCCATCCAGTCCAACCTGCTGCTGATGACGCCCTACATCGTGACGATCATCGTGGTGGCCGGCCTGGTCGGCAAAGTCCGCGGCCCGCGCGCGGAAGGCATCCCCTACATCAAGTCCTGAGCTGGTCTTGGTCGCCGCGGCCGCGGCCGCGCGATTTGTTCCCGGTTTCTGTCGCTATAGCAAAATGCCGCTTAGCTTAAGTTGATCTTGGTGAGGTGGGGCTTCGCCTCGGCACCGGCGGAACGGCCCGCGCCCTTGACCCGTCAGCCACGGCGCCGCACCGG
>Ga0126381_100000298_pt1 | contig 55190 bp, 48 predicted proteins | sample PanSoiMetPlot_28_FD_96465 | JGI IMG/M metagenome (GOLD analysis project Ga0126381, IMG submission 96465) | Tropical forest soil microbial communities from Panama - MetaG Plot_28 | ecosystem: Environmental > Terrestrial > Soil > Tropical forest > Bulk soil | place: Panama | collected 2016-02-17 | reverse complement strand
TGGTCGTCGAGTCGGTGTCTGAGCAGCTGGATTTGAAGAAGAAGATCTTTGCCGATCTTGACGCACTGGCGCCAGCGGATGCCATCCTGGCCAGTAATTCCTCGTCCATTCCGTCGAGCCGGTTCATCGACCACGTGACCAAGCCGGAGCGTGTGGTGAACATGCACTTCTACATGCCGCCAGCAATGAACGTGGTGGAACTCATGTCGTGCGGCAAAACCGATCCCGCGGTGATCGAGAGTCTCATGGAGGCCGCTCCGAAATGGGGCCTAGCGCCGTACCACGTGCGCCGTGAGAGCACCGGATTCATCTTCAACCGCGTTTGGGCGGCGATCAAGCGCGAGTCGCTCGCCGTCGTCGCCGAAGGCGTGGCTACTCCCGAGGACGTCGATGCGATCTTCGAGCGCACATTTGGCACACCGCAGGGACCGTTCCGCTTGATGGACATGGTCGGGCTCGACGTAGTGCTGGACATCGAGGAACACTATGCCGCCGAACGCCCGGGAATTCCGGAAGGCCCACGCCAACTCCTCGGCGAGTACATCGCAAAGGGGCGGCTGGGCAGGAAATCGGGAGCAGGTTTTTACAACTACAAGCCATGACCTCATGCGGCCTCGGCTGAAGATGGCCGATCCGCTCGTCGAATGCCGGCTATCGAGTGACGGTCTCAACTACCGGTCTTGGCCGCCTGGAATCCTACGAAGTCGGTCGCCGAAGGCGTTCGCTTTCGTTCCGCAAATTGGAAGTAGACCGCACCAGTAAAGGGTTTGCGGGCGTAAAATTCGTGCCAATTGCGGAATGAATTTCGACTTAAGTGTTTGAAAGAGCGGCGATCCGCCGAAGAATCATAATCCTTTGGTCGGGGGTTCGAGTCCCTCGCTCGCTACCAGATGTCGAGGGCTTGCCTTGAACGGCAAGCCCTCCTTTTTTCGCGCATCTTCAGGGAGAAGCCTCGATGTCACAACGCGCACGCACTTGTTTTTTCGCCGCGATCTTCGCAGTCGCGGCACTGGCGAATCAGGCGATTGCATACGACGGCACGGTCAAGAAAGATGTGTTCACGATGCCCAGCTACACAACTGTGAACGGCAAGACGATCAAGAACGTTCGAGTTGGATACGAGACTTACGGCACGCTCAACGCAGCCAAGGACAACGTGATCTTGGTCTGCCATTTCTTCACTGGAAATTCGCACGCCGCGGGCAAATACAAGCCGGAGGACGCTGCTCCCGGTTACTGGGATGCGATCATCGGCTCCGGCAAAGCAATCGACACCGATAAGTATTTCGTGATCAGCAGCGACAATCTGGTGAACGTCAACACCAGAGATCCGAACGTCACTACCACGGGACCGGCAACGATCAACTCCGATACGGGCAAGCCGTACGGCATGAGCTTCCCGGTAGTCGGCATACGTGATTTCGTCAACGTGCAGAAGGCGCTGCTCGATTCGCTGGGAATCAAGAAGCTCCATGCGGTAGCGGGAGCTTCGAACGGGGGCATCCAGTCAGTCGAGTGGTCCGCAGCGTATCCCGACGTCGTCGAGCGGGTTGTCGCGGTCATCGCGCCGGGCCTCGAGATCAATGCCTACGGTATCGAAATGCTCAACATGTGGAGCACGCCCATCGTCACGGACCCGAAGTGGAACAACGGCGACTACTACGGTCGCGAGGAGCCGATGGAGGGTGTAGCGCAATCGGTAAAGCTCGTCATCCTGTCGGCGTCGGGCTTCGGCGGTCTCGACAAGCGCTATGGACGCAAATGGGCGGCCGATGACAAAGATCCTGGTGCCGCATTAAGCAACGTCTATGCAATCGAAGACGGGACCTACAAGGCCGCCGCTGCCCGGGCCAAGACGATCGATGCCAACCACTTCCTGTATACGGCGCGTGCCAACCAGCTTTTCTCCGTCGCCGCTGAGGCGAAAAAAATCAAGGCGAAGTTCTTGTTCGTCCCGGCGAGCTCCGACCAGTTTTTCCCGCCGTCGATGGTGCGGCGCTGGGCGGAGGTCCTGCGCGCTCAGGGCAACAGCGTCGACGTCTTCGAGATCGAGGGGGACGGCGGTCATTACGACGGACTTTTCCAGGTGAGCAAGGCATCGACGGCGATTCGGGACTTCCTGGCACGTTAACTGAATGCCGCTTGTAAGCAACCATCGAACATCGCGACCAACCTGTGGGCGACTTGCTCCGGCCCAGGGTCGCGCTCCGCCGATGGCGGAAGCAGGCTGATTTGGCGGCCGGGGACGCCACATGACGAGGGTGGAAATACCTTGGGTTGGTTGATCTCATGCAGGGAAGCGAGCCGCCTGCTCTCGCAGATGCAGGACGGCCGTCTTCCGCTACGGCGTCAACTCGGCGTCCGGCTCCACTTGCTGTTTTGCGACGCCTGCACCCGCTTTGCTGCGCAGCTGCGCTTGCTGCGCGCTTCGATGCGCCGTTACTCTCAATAGAACGGTTCCAGCGGGCGCCTCCGCACATTCTGTGGCGGCTTAAGGTGCGTGCTAAACTATGAGAATCAAGGTAGTGCGTTATGCTCTCGCTGGTTGTCAACGGTTCCCCGCACGTGTGCCGCAGCGCCGCTGCGACCATCGCTGATCTCGTCCGCGAGCTCGATCTGGAAGGAAAACGTATTGCCGTGGAGCGCAACGGCGAAATCGTCCCGCGAAGCCAGCACACGTCAACTCGGCTTTCGGCAGGCGATCGCATCGAGGTTGTAGGCGCGGTGGGAGGCGGCTGACCCCATGAACGCTCCCGCCGAGAAGGCGCTGGTCAAGCTCGACGATCCGTTGGTGGTAGCGGGACGCGCCTATCGCTCCCGCCTGCTCGTCGGCACCGGGAAGTACAAGGATTTCGCCCAGACGCGCAGCGCCATCGATGCGTCCGGCGCCGAGATCGTCACGGTGGCGATTCGCCGGACCAACATCGGTCAGAATCCGAACGAGCCTTCGCTGCTCGACCATCTTCCCCCGTCGCAGTTCACCCTGCTCCCGAACACCGCAGGCTGCTACAGCGCCGAGGATGCCGTGCGCACGCTCAAGCTTGCGCGCGAATTGCTCGATGGCCACAGGCTGGTCAAGCTCGAGGTTTTGGGTGACCCGCATACGCTGTTTCCCAACGTGCGCGAAACGATCCGCGCCGCCGAAACGCTGGTGAAGGACGGCTTCGACGTGATGGTTTACACCTCCGATGATCCGATCATCGCCCGGGAGCTCGAATCCGTGGGCTGCATCGCCATCATGCCGCTCGCGTCGCTGATCGGGTCAGGCATGGGCATTCTCAATCCGTGGAACCTAGGGTTGCTCATCGAGCAGGCCAAAGTTCCCGTGCTGGTGGACGCCGGTGTCGGTACTGCATCGGACGCGGCGGTTGCGATGGAGCTGGGCTGCGCTGGAGTGCTCATGAACACGGCAATCGCGCTGGCGAAGGATCCAGTCCTCATGGCGGGCGCCATGAAGAAGGCGGTTGAAGCGGGGCGGGAAGCATTTCGCGCAGGACGCATGCCGCGCAAGTTCTACGCCGCGAGCCCGAGCTCGCCCACCACCGGGCTTATCGGTTAAATCGTTCGGAACGTCTCGGCATGGGCGCATCGATACCAACGGCAGCGGTCTGCAGCGCGCTGCCCGCTTTGCGCATCCTCGTCGTCGCAGCGGCCTGCATCCCACTGTTCGCGACCGGGACGCGTTTATCGGACGAGGAGATCGCCGGGGCATGCGCCAAAGCCGAGGGACAAGCGCATTGCGGACGCCTCGTCGAAGAGATTCAGTTGAAGCGCCTGCCCGGTCTCGCCCGCCGCGATGGTGAGCGGCTACTGGTGGCGCTCTATCCATCGGGTACGGCAACATTCACCGACGTCGATGACCCGGTTAAGGGCCGCTCGTACAGCCTGTGGGATTCGCTTGATCCGATCAATGCAGTCGTGCTCTATACGACGACCAACGACGCCACCTTGTTCACGCTTCTGCAGCGGACTACCAATCGCCGATTCGATCTACCGGCCGAGCCGCAGCTTTCACCCGACCGGCAACGCCTCGTCACCGCTGATATTTGTGCCAAGGGTTGCAGCGGCGAAATTGCCGTGTGGCGCATCTCCAAGGACGATCTTAAAAAGGAGCTGGCATGGTCGCCCGGGTCAATCTGGAGCGATGCGGCAGCGACGTGGAAAAGCGCCGATACCCTGACGATTGTATACACGCCGGCAGGACAGCAAGGCGATGCCACCTTCGAGCGAAAGCTCTCCGACCCCTCCTGGACTCGCCTGCTGGCTCCTTAAGCCGGCGCAACGCCTGCTACGCGCGCACGTTCGCGAATGAGTATCGCGTTGCTGCGCCGGCCGATTCGCTCCTTCGTTTTGCGGCAAGGCCGCTTTTCGCCGGCGCAGCGGCTTGCTTACGACAAACTGTTGCCGCGCTTCGGCGTTCAGTATTCGCCGGAACCGATCGATCTCGACGCGATTTTCGGCCGCGCTAATCCCAAGGTGCTCGAAGTGGGTTCGGGCATGGGGGAGACCACGGCTGCGATCGCTTCGGCGCAGCCGAATCAGGACTTCCTGGCGGTGGAGGTGCACGCGCCCGGAATCGGTGGACTGCTCAGACTGATCGAGCGGCAGGGGCTCGGCAACGTCCGTATCGTGCGTCACGATGCAGTCGAAGTCGTCAAACACATGATCGCGCCCGGCGTGCTCGCCGGCGTGCACATTTTCTTTCCCGATCCGTGGCAAAAAAAACGTCATCACAAGCGCCGTCTGCTGCAACCCGACTTTGTGCACATGCTCGCCCAACGGCTCGCCGCCGATGGTTACATCCACGTGGCCACCGACTGGGAGGAATACGCGGCCGCGATCCTGGCGACCTTTCGAGCCGAGGCACTGCTCGTCAACACGGTGCGGGACTACGCTCCCAGGCCGTCATATCGCCCGGTGACCAAGTTCGAGCGCCGCGGTCTCGCTCGAGGCCACGGCGTGCGCGACGTTGTCTTCCGGAGGCGGTAACTCTGCACTCGGCATGAGGCGGCGGCTGTTAGGCGCCGCCCACGCGCGCCTGAGGGATCGAGCCTGGCGATATGAACCCTACGGCGCCCTGCTCCCGCGGCAGAGCGCGAGCAGTCGTGTAATCGACCCGCGGGCGACCTCGCGCGAAAAGTGTGCGCGGATATTCTCGCGTCCGCCCTGCGCGAGCCGCGTCCACAGCACCTCGTCGTTGTAGAGCTTCCCGACCGCGTCGGCAAAGCCATCGGGTCCGTCGCCGATCATCACATCGACCCCGGGAGTCAAATGCATGCCTTCGATCGATGGAGTCGTCGCGGCAACGGGAAGTCCGTAGCTCATGGCGAGATTGATTTTTCCCTTGACGCCGGCACCGTAGCGCAACGGTGAGATCGAAACGCGGCTGTCGGCAAAGTACGGCATCACGTCCGGAACATAGCCGGTGATGATCAGATCGTCGGCCGCGAGCGCCTTGATTGTCGGAGGAGGATCGCTGCCGATGATATAGGTCTTGACGCCAGGGAGGCGGCGGCGAATGCACGGCAGTACTTCGGTCGCGTACCAGAGCACCGCGTCGGTGTTGGGCGGATGGCGAAATCCGCCGATGAACACCAGCCCCTGGCGATCGCGAAAGGGCTTTCCGTCCGCGAGCGGTTCGTGGATCGTGGACAGCACCATCACCCGCGCGTCCGGTGCAAGCTGGTTTAATAGGTCGCGCTCGACCGTGCTAACCACAAGCGTCACATCGGCCTTGCGGATCAGCGCCAGCTCCTCTTCCCGTTTGGCCGCCGCTGCGCCTCTGGCCAGGCGGCTCGCGTTGAGTTCGGCCAGTCGCTCTTCGCGCAGGAAATGCAGATCGACTGTGTCGAAGACGATCAGGGCGTTGGGAGCGAACGCTCGCAACGTGTCGATATACTTGATCGCGATGTAGTGCCGCGACACCATCACCATGTCGAATTCCGTGCCGTGGCTGCCGAGCAGCTGCGGGATCGAACGCACGTAAGGAGCGAACTGAACTTCGACGCCGAGCTGGCGAAGCGCGCTGACGTACGGTTGCTGGTATTCGAGATTGTCAGCGGCGAATGTGACCTTGCATCCGAGGCTCACCAGGATTTCGAGTACCTCCTGCATGCGCATTGAACCTGCATCGCGATCGGGCGTAAGCATGCAGGCGTCGATGACCAGTACGCGCCGCTTGGCCCAGCGGTCGCGCTCAATCTCCGGCGCGACGCCGTTCGCCCGGCGGCCGGTGAGCGAGCTCGCCCATTTGGTCGCGAAGGTACTTTGATTGATGACCTGGTGACGTTTGACTCCGGTTGTCTCGTCGGTGCCCGCGGTCGCCCCCTCGAAATGCACCACTGTCGCCAACGGCTGGTAATAGACCCTGTGCCCCGCCGCGCGCACGGCGAACGCCAGGTCGACATCTTCGTAATAGGCCGGCGCGAAACGCGAATCGAAACCGCCGACAGCGACAAAGAGCTCGCGCCGGATCGCCAGGCAGGCGCCGGAGCAATAGTCGACTTCGCGAACGTAGTTGTACTCCGGCTTTTCGGGATCGTCGTTGCGGCCATAGTTCCACGCCGAGCCATCACGCCAGACGATCCCGCCCGCCTCCTGCAAGCGACCGTCGGGGTAGACGAGCTTGGCACCGACCAGTCCCGCGTCCGCGTGGCGCTCGAATACGCCTAGCAACGCGTCGAGCCAGCCCGGCGTGGCGATCGTGTCGTTATTGAGAAAGACGATGAATTCGCCCCGTGCCTGCCGAGCAGCCTCGTTGCAAGAACCGACGAAGCCTAAGTTAACTTCGTTGCGAAGGATGCGAATGCCGCTGACGGCGGCAAGCGTCTGCGCGAGAGGTTGCGGCGACGCGTCGTCGACAAGCAGTACCTCGAAGGCTCCGGAAAGCGTATTCGCGTGTACGCTTTTTAGGCATGTATAGCTCAAAAGCGGCTTGCCGTACGCAGGGACGACGATGCTCACACGCGGTTGTGCCGAAGGAGCGAATGCCAGCGGCCGTATCTCCAGCTCCTGAGCAAAGCCCCCTGCCAGCGCAGGTATGAACCGGTTAGGGCGGGTGATGCGGCGAACGATCCTTCGAGCCAACGCCGCGGCGCCCTCGTCCTTGACAATGGCAAGGGCCATTCCACCGTAGCGTGGCGACGCGCGCAGCGATGCCCAGTGTGCTCGCGCATGCGCCATGGCCAGTTTGGCGTAGCGCCCGCCGTAGCGAAGCGGGGCGGTGAGCCGCCAGCTGGTGCTGGACTGATATTCCTCGATACGTGCGCGCGTCGCGGCAAGCAGCGTTTCCAGTCGCCCCACGTGAAGCTGCGTGGCAAGTTGCTCGCGCAGCGCGTTATGCAACTGGACCGCGAGCTCCTCGCGATCGAGCTGCGCGCGATCGCGTACTGCACGGAATTCCCTGAGCTCGGCATCGACGACGGCAACGCGCCGTCCGAGCTCGTCGCGCGCCTCGACATGCCCGCACTGGACGCCGGCGCTGAAAAGCTGAGGTAGAGAGAGATCGGGCGCGACAGCCGTTTCGCCATTCTCCAGAAAGCAATGCCGCGGATCGAGCGTGGGCGCTTCGCTCAACGCGCGGCGCGCACGTGGAAAGGCTGGCAGCGGCGCCAAATACATCGCCGCGTAGCGCTGGGGCTCGCTCATGTCGTCGCCATTCGCGGCTGCGCGGCGCGCACCGCTTGCGTCGTGCTCGCGGCTTTGAGCAAGGCATCGTTCCATTCAGCGGGCGTCGCGTTCCAGGGAACGAGCAGTGCGCGCGAATATCCCGCCAGGCGCTCGGGGAACGCGCCCAGGGCGGAAGCTACGATCGCGGCGCCGCTGGCGAGCGCCGTGCTGAGCGTATAGGAGTAGGTCTCCGGCACCTGAGCCGGGAACCAGATCACATCTGGTCGTTCCGCGCCGATGAGCAGTGGCAAATCGCCTTCGGCATACTGGCCGTGCGTTGACAGCGCGACCCCCGGCCATTGCGGAAGGGGCTTGGTGGTCGGACCCAACACTCGGAACGACAGCGGCAGATCCCGTTTCCTCGCATCGGCAGCGCACGCGGCGACCACGTCGAGGCCCTTGTCAGGCGAGAGGTTGCCCAGAGTCACCACGCGCGTCACCCGTCTGAACGCGCTGATCTCCGCTTCGGGGTGCGGCATCACGGTCGCCTTGACGTCGGGAAAGTAGCGGCTGATGCGCTGAGCGACGTCGCGCGAAGGTGCAAAGACCCGATCCGCACCGCGCAACAACGTTCCAAAAGCCCCGCGCCACGCCACGATATCGAGGCCCCAGAGGCCTGGGCGTCGCGTCAAGCAGGCCGTGCAGCCGACGGTGTCCGGTTCGCCGCAGTAGCGGCCGTCCTCCGTGACCAGGTGATATTGCGGACAGATCGAATAGTAGTCGTGCAGCGTACAGTCGTACGGAACGCCAATGGCGCCGGGAAGATCCAGTACGGCGCGCGGCAGTCCATGCACGTGATGAAAGTGGAGCCGCGCAAGGCCAAGTTCGCGCAAACAGGACACGAGCTCGCGCATGTCTCGCGGCAATTCATAGTACAGGGCGAATCCCTCGCCCGCCTTCGGCCAGGAGAGCTTTACGGTGTCGCCGGCGCCGGGCTCGAGGAACAATACATCGCAGCGATCGGCGATCATCGCGGCCAGCTCGTTCATGTGGCGCCTGATGCCGCCGCCCCAACCGTGAGTAATGAAGAGCAGGAGCTGCCGCGGCGATTCGGCAAGGCGAAGCAGGTCGACGCGGCGCTGCGACGGGCGCGCAGGATCGCGCCTGACAAACTCCGTGCGCTGTGAGCGATAGTTCGGGTAGAGCTTGCCCAGCGCCTTTTCTGCGCGCGCGGAGAGCTCCATCGCTTCGGCTTCTCCGAATGATGCTTCCCCGTGATGCCAGACATACACATCGGCGGCGAGCACATGCCGGAATCCCGTGCTGGCTGCGCGCAAGCTGAAATCCTGCTCGACGCCGTGGTCACTGCCAAGCGCACTGCTGTCGAAAGGACCGACCGACTCGAGACACTCGCGCCGCACATAGACGCACGGCCCGCAGGATAGCGGCACGTTCACGCTGACGGCGCGGTTCGCGCGCCGGAAAAGAAGATCCAGCTCGGCAAGGGTGTATCCATCGGGCAGCGTGTTCTTCACCCCGGAACGCGGATAGCCCGCCACGCCGCCATAGCTCGCGAAGGGAGAAACGGTACCGACTTCGCGATGGGCAGCGGCATGCGCAGCAAGACGATCGAGCCAGTCGTTCGCCACCTCGGCGTCGCTGTGAACGATGACCACGTCGCGATCGCGGTGCAGGGTCGCCGCGCGATTCACGGCAGCAGCAAAGCCCTGGCGAGACGGCTGCTCGATCAGCGTCACGCGCCCGCGCTCATGCGCTTCGCGTAGCCAGCGCACGAGATCGGCCTCCGGAGATCCATCGTTGACGACGACAAGCTCGAAAGGCGTTTGTTGTGGCGAGGCCGAAATGCTCTCGATGCACCGGCGCGCAGACGCGCCGCCGCGATAGATCGGAACGATGACGTCGACGGTCATTGACTACTGGTCCTGGCGAGCCGGCGTGCACGTGACAGCGGCCAACGCGCCCAGCCGATCAGCGATTCGCGGTATGCGAGCCTTGCACGCGCGGCTTCGAGCTCCGCGCGCGCTTGCCGCAGGCCGCTCTCGGCGCGCTGCAGAGCTTCCTCGATCGGCCCGACACGCGCCGCAAGCGCCTGCTCGCGCGCTCGGGAGCCGGCCAGGTCATTCACGGCATAGATCAGCTCTGACAAGCGCGCCTCGGCGATCCTGCGTGCGTCGAGCTCGTCCCAGTATAAGCGACTCTCCGCAAGCAGCACTCGCTGATAATCGCGATAGAGCGACTGTGCGCCGTCATCGAATAGCGATAGTGCCGGCAGGTGCGGCAGCGACGCAGATTTCGCAGCGCAAACCACGATGAAGTACATCGCCGATGCCGGCGCGGCGAGCACGTCGACTCGATCCTCGTTGAGCGCGACGAGCTCGACCGGTGCGGCGACAGGACTTTGCTCCCGCCACATCACGGAGTGTGCAAGCACCCGTTGCGCGTACCACGCTTGCTGAGGAAAGCTCGCATCGAGCATCGCGGCAAGCTCGCCGCGATTGAGCTCGCGCACGTGAAATTCGTTGGTGTAGCCCGACTCTTGTGAGTAAACAGCCTTGTTGGGGGAGGAGATGATCAGCACGCCGGCCGGCGCTAAGACGCGCCGGAATTCCCCGAGCATCGCCTCCTGCTCCTCGAGGTGCTCAATGGTTTCGAAGGAAACGACCAGATCGACGCTCGCATCGGCAAGCGGCAATGCCGTGCACGACCCCTGAAGATAGCGAAGGTTTGACCGCGTCGCGTAGCGCGTGCATGCGTGTTCTATTGCGCCGCTGTCGTGGTCGATGCCAATTACGGAATCGGCGGCGGATGACAGGAGCCAGCTGCCGTAACCCTCGCCACAGGCCGCGTCGAGCACGCGCTTGCCACGGGCCGCGGGCAGCGTAGCGCAGTAACGGTGCCAATGCTCGTACCAGATCGAACCCCTCTGCTCTGGGGTAAAGCGTTCGCCGGTAAACGGAAGGGGAGCAGTCAAGGAGAGCAGTGCTGGCGCTTGTATCGCAGCATGAGCGGTCTGCGTCCCGAATAGCAGTCTAGTATTTTACGCCCGGGCGCAAGGTTCGGTCCAAACAGCCCGCGAGCTTGGTTCCCCGCCCAAAGAAGCGCTTGGGCGCGACGCGTGAGCTCGTTGCTATCCGAGCTCCAGAAGCACCGGTTGATGATCGGACGCCTGTGTCTTCTGATCAACCCGCACATCGCGCACCCGCGAGCGCAGATCCGCCGATACGAATATGAAATCGCAGTGCTGCTCCGGCTCGTCGGAGACTTCTTTTTCGTAGATCTTGAACGTCGCGGGATGCGGCTCGCCGCGATGCGCCGTTTCCCACGCATCGATCAGCTGTGGCGTGCCATCGTCGAAGGGCGCGATCATCCGGGCATGCAGCGGATCGTCGGGCTCGAGGTTGAAGTCTCCAGTGATGATCGTGCCCGACGGCCGCAACCGCGTATGAAATGGCCCTCCTTCGGTGTCGACGATGCCCCCGCGCCGTGCATGGCCGCTTCCTTCAGTGTATATCGCGCGCAGCGCTTCGACCTGCGCCGCGCGCTGGAGCTTTCCATAGTATTCGAGATGAGTCGTAACGACGCGCACATCGCCGAACGGAGCGCTGATCACCGCTTCGAGTGCGACCCGGGGCATGCCGTTCACTCCCGGATCAACCGGGTACGGCAGCAGATGGCGGAACACCTGCCCGACAGGCAGTCGCGACAGGATCATGTTTCCGAAGTGGCGTCTGCCGCCCTTTTCTGCAGGCACGTCGACGGCGACGCCGGGCACCGGTTGATAGCCGCTCAATAGCTTCGAGAGCTCCGCGAACTGGTTTTCGCCGGCGCTTCCGGCCAGGCGCGGATCGGGATAGTTGTTCGCGATCTCCTGAAGACAGAGCACGTCGAAATCGGCGACGGCTCGCGCGTGTCTCACGATGCGCGCCGGGTCGACCTCGCCGTCGACTCCGCGACACCACTGGACGTTCCATGTGATGAGCTTCATTTAGGCCCTTATGCCTGCGCGCATGAATGATTGAACGAATTGCCGCTGGAAAAGAAAAAACGCGATCAACAGAGGTGCGGTCGTGAGCAGCGTCGCCGCGGTGATGATCGACCAGTCGATTCCCTGATCGGTGGATGAGAATACCTGCAGTCCCACGGTGAGCGGCCGCGACTCAACCGAGTTGGTGATAATCAGCGGCCACAGGAAGTTGTTCCAGTGATAACTCACGCTGACCAGCGCAAATGCCAGATACACCGGTTTGGCCAGCGGCACATACACTTTCCACAGCACCTGCAGGGGGGTACAGCCTTCGACGCGCGCGGCTTCGTCGAGTTCCTTGGGAACCGTCTTGAACGTCTGCCGCAGCAGAAAGATGCCGAAGGCGCTGGCCATATAAGGCAATCCGATGGCAACAATCGTGTCACGCAATCCAAATACGCTCATGGTGCGGTAGTTCTCGACGATGAGCACATCGGGCATGATCATCAACTGCACCAGGACGAGCGCAAACAGAATATTGCGTCCGGGAAATTCGAAGCGCGCGAAAGCGTACGCCCCGAGAGTGCACAACACGAGCTGGGCGGCCAGTATCATCGCGCACAGCAGAATCGTGTTCACAAAGTAGCGCGCGAAGGGAGCGGCGTGCCAGGCTCTGACGAAGTTGTCGAGCGTCAGCGGCGCGGAGAGCACGAAGCGCGTCGAATAGTCTCCGGGGTGAAAAGCGGTCCACAGCGCATAAGCGAGCGGCAGTATCCACAGAGCGCCGAGCAGCCATGCGGCAGCGGTTTCGGAAAAGCGTCCCATCGCGGACGCAGGGTGCAGCACGGCGTTCATTGATAATGCACGCGGCGCTCGAGGAACCAGAATTGCGCCAGCGCCGCCATGCCGAGCAAGGCGAGCAGCACCATAGTCAGCGCAGCGCCATACGCAGGATCCCAGAAGCGGAAACCGATCTCGTAGATGTAATAGAGCAACAACTCGGTCGCGTTGTCCGGCCCGCCGCGGGTCATCACCACGATGTGATCGACGAGTCGAAATGCGTTGATGACAGCATTGACAAGAACAAACAGCGTCGTCGGCATCAGCAAGGGGAAGGTGACTCGGCGGAAGAAATACCATCGCGATGCGCCTTCGATCGCGGCGGCTTCGGCTAAATTGGGCGACATCTGCTGCAACGCGGCCAGATAGAAAATCATGAAGAACCCGGCTTCCTTCCACACCGCCACAGCCATCAGCGCGCCCAGCGCAGTGTTCTTGCTGCCGAGCCAGTTGTGCGTTGGCAGTCCCAGCGCGCCCGTCAATTTTTCGAGCAAGCCGTACTCGGGTGTGTAGAAGAATAACCAGATGTTTGCCACCGCGATCATCGGCAGGATGGTCGGCGTAAAGTAAGCCAGCCGAAGAAGGCCGCGACCGGCGATTTTGCCGTTGACCCACGCTGCCATCGCCAGCGCAAGGGCAATGGAGAGCGGGATCGTGCCCGCCGCGTACCAGAGGTTATTGCTGAGCGCCTGCCAGAAGATCGGGTCGTCGACGAGCTGCCGATAGTTTTCGAGTCCGACGAATGCCGATGGTCGCGCACCCCGAGGAGTCGAGAAGAAGCTGTGCCACAGAGTGCCCAGCGTGGGGTAGTGGGTGAACAGCGCCAGCAGGGCCGCTGCCGGCAACAGCAACAACCAGCCATAGAGCCATTGCGCGCTGCGGGTCATTTGGTTGATGCCCGCTCACGGAGGCGCGTCATCGATTCACCGCCCGTTGCGTCGCTAACCGATTCGGGGATAACCCGCTTGGGCTTGGCGCAGTGGCGCAAAGGCTGTCATCGCGCGGGTGCCCGGCGCGCGGCGGCCACTCAACCCACGAGTGGCCGCGCACGCGCCACCCGCGTACGACGACTGCGCCACATCGCGCCCACGCCCCAAGCGGTTTACCCCTCTAGCATTGCGGTATGGCAGTACGCTATTTCCGATAAGCCCGCAGCAGCCGATCCGCCTCGCGCTGTGCGTCGGCCATGGCCTGGCCTGACGCCTTGGTGCCCGTAAGCGCCGCCTGCAATCCGTCGTTGAGCGCCTTGGTCACGCGTTGGTTGTCGTGAGTGGAAAGCTCGGCGACGGCATATTGCAGCTGATCGCGCGCGACTGCGGCAGCAGGAAAGTCTGCGACGTACTTTTTCATGGCCGGTGTCTCCCACGCATCGGGCCGCACCGCGACGTAGCCGGTGTCGATGCCCCATTGGGCAGCGCGCGCGGGCGAGGTGATCCACTTGATGAACTTCATCGCCGCCGCCTGCTGCTCGGGCTTCGCCTGCTTGAACATGTAGAAGTTGCCGCCTCCGGTCGGACTGCCGCGACGCTTGTTGGCCGGCAGCATCGCGACGCCGAAATCGAACTTGGCATTGTTCTTGACATTGGTGAGATTTCCGGTCGTGGTCCACATCATCGCCATCTTGCGCTCGAAGAAATCCTTGGGCGTCGTTCCCCAGTCGACGATACCTTCCGGATGAACTTTGTACTTGGTCGACAGGTCGACCCAGTATTGCAGCGCTTCGATGACCTCCGGCTTGTCGTAGTAGGTTTCTGTGCCCGCAGGATTCATGAGCTGCACGCCGTTCTCGGTGGTGAGCCCCTGGAACAGCCAGTACGGAAACCCCGATGAAGGGATCTGCACGCCCCACTGCGTGACCTTGCCCGAAGCGTCGCGCTTGGTGAGCTTCTGTCCATACTCCGCCATCTCTTTCCAAGTCGCCGGAGCCTTGTTCGCGTCGAGACCCGCCTCCTTGAACATCTCCTTGTTCCAGTACAGCACGATGGTCGAGCGCTGAAACGGAATGCCCCAGGTCTTGCCCCCCGTCTGGCTGTTCTCCATGAACGCGGGGTAGAAGCCTTTGAGCCACGCCTGATCCTCCGGCGTCTTGATAAAGCTGTCGAAGGGCACGATCGCATCCTCATCGATCAGGGTATACATGTCGGTCGACAGCAGCACTGCAGTGGTCGGCGAGTCACCGCCCTTGACGGCGGTGAGCGCCTTGGTGATCGAATCCTGATAGGTACCCGCGTAGATCGGCTTGACCTTGATTCCGGGATTCTCCTTTTCGAAGTCTGCTGCGAGTCCGTCGACGATCTTGGTGATCGGACCGCCAACTGCGACCGGGTAGTAGAACGAGATCTCTACGGGCGCCTGGGCGAGAACGAGCGCAGAAAGCGCGGCGGCGACGAAACCAGCAACACAGCGTCCGACCAAGTTCCACTTCATGATGCTTCCTCCTCGTGAAATGCAACCGACGAATCTATGCAAGCATGGTCGCGGGCTCGCGATTCGGTGCGACGTCGCGGCGAAGACCGCTCGCGGCATCGAAGAAATGCAGCGCACCCGCCGCCCAGCCCAACCGAGCGGAGTCGCCGCGCGCTAGGCCGAGGCGGCCGCCGATGCGAACCGTCAATGGCTGGCCGCCGACGCGACAGGCGATCAGCGAGTCCGCCCCAAGGTATTCGACGGCTTCCACGATCGCGTCGACACCCGGCGTACCGCTGATGCTGACGTGCTCCGGCCGCACTCCCAGTGTTGCGTCACCAAGCTCCGCATGTGCGATCACCGGGCCCCCCGTACCGGCGATGACTGCGCCGGTCGCGGTACGCTCGAGCTTGATCAGGTTCATTGGCGGCGTGCCTATGAACCGGGCGACGAAGGTGTTGGCGGGAGTTTCGTACAAGTCGGCGGGCGCACCGTTCTGCTCGATGTGCCCGCTGGAAAGCAGGATGACTCGATCCGCCATTGACATGGCTTCGACCTGGTCGTGCGTGACGTAGACCATGGTCACCCCCAGCTTGCGCTGGAGGTTGCGGATCTCCTGGCGCATTTCCTGCCGAAGCTGCGCATCAAGGTTGGATAGCGGCTCGTCCATCAGGCAAACGGGCGCCTCGGCGATGATCGCCCGCCCCAGCGCCACGCGCTGCTGTTGACCTCCAGAAAGTTGTCCCGGCTTGCGCTCGAGCAGCTCTGCCAATCCGAGCAGGCCCGCCACGCGCTTCAAACGCTGCTCCCGATCGGTGTTCTCTACCTTGCGCACGCGCAGCCCAAAAACGATGTTCTCGGCGACGCTCAGGTGAGGGAACAATGCGTACGACTGGAAGACCATCGCGATGTTGCGCTGCGCAGGCGGCAAACGCGTAACGTCGCGACCTCCAATGAAAATGCGCCCTGCATCGGCTTGATCGAGACCGGCAATGAGGCGCAGCGTGGTCGACTTGCCGCAGCCGGACGGGCCCAGCAGCACGTTGAGCGTCCCTTGATCGAGTGCGAATGAAAGCCCGTCGACCGCACGAACCTGTCCGGCGGTGGTGGTCCAGTGCTTTGCCACGTTCTCGACGGCGATCGCCGACACGAGCAACCTTCGCGGAAGACCGTTCGCGGCGAGCCTGCCGAACCGCAAACGGAAATCAGATACCGATCGACCCTAAAGTCCTCGCCCGTCAACAAGCTCGCGAACGGATAACCGCGACTAGCACCTTCGGAACCGGGCGGCAAATGATACCAAACCGTCGTCGCCAGGGTCAGGCGAAAAGCGCAGAGAGTGCGGCTCCCGGGTCCGCGGCGCGCATGAAAGCCTCGCCGACGAGAAAAGCATGGACCCCGTGTGCGCGAAGGCGCGCTACGTCGCCCTTCGTTGCAATGCCACTCTCCGTGATCACCAGCCGATCCGGTGGGATCCGCGGCAGCAGGTCGAGCGTCGTTTCGAGGGCGACTTCGAAAGTGCGAAGGTTGCGATTGTTGATGCCGATGAGAGGAGTGTCCAGCGCAAGCGCTCGATCGAGCTCGATCGCGTCGTGGACTTCGATCAGCGTTGCCATGCCGAGCTCCGAAGCTGCCCGCTTGAGTGCACGGAGCTGCGCGTCCTCGAGCGCGGCGACGATGAGCAGTATGCAGTCGGCACCAATCGCGCGCGCCTCCGCCACCTGGTATTCATCGATGGTGAAGTCCTTGCGCAATGCTGGCAACGAACATGCCGCGCGAGCAGCCGTGAGATATTCCGGGGCGCCCTGGAAGTACTCGCGATCGGTGAGCACGGACAAGCACGCGGCACCCCCCGCTTCGTAGCGGTGCGCGATCGCCGGCGGATCGAAGATCGGTCGCAGCACTCCTTTGCTCGGACTCGCCTTCTTGATCTCGGCGACGACCGCGGGGCGCCCCGCTTCGATCTTTCCGCGCAGCGCATCGACGAAGTTGCGAGGGCGCGGCGCCCGTTCGGCGTCGGCCCGCAGCCGGATGTAAGGGCGCGCGGTCTTCGCCGCAGCGACCTCCTTCGCCTTGGTGGCGAGGATCCGGGTGAGAATGTCGGCTCGACTCAAGACGCCCTGGTCCCGAGCTTCTGCGTAGTCGCGACGAAGTGCTCGAGCTTGGCTATCGCAGCCCGGGATTCGATCGCGGCGCGAGCCCGTTCGATCCCTTCGTGGATCGACTGAGCGACGTTGCCGGCGTAGAGCGCGACGCCGGCGTTGAGCGCGACGATCTCCCGCGGGGTGCCTCCGACGTTGCCGAGAGCTTCGAGCACCATTGCCTTGGATTCAACCGCGTCGGCGACCTTGAGCCCCCGGTTGGAGATCATGCGCAGGCCGAAGTCCTCCGGATGGATCTCGTACTCTCGTACCGCTCCATCCTTCAACTCGCCCACCATGGTCGCCGCCCCGAGCGAAACCTCGTCCATGCCATCTTTGCCGTAGACAACCAGGACGTGCTTGCTGCCGAGCCTTTGCAGCACGCGCACCTGGATGCCGACCAGATCCGGGTGGAACACGCCGAGGAGTTGGTTGGTGGCGCCCGCGGGATTGGTGAGCGGTCCGAGGATGTTGAAGATGGTGCGCACGCCCAGCTCTTTGCGCACGGGCGCGGCGTGCTTCATCGCATTGTGATGGTTGGGCGCGAACATGAAGCCGACACCGGTCTCGGCGACGCAGGTCGCGACCTCTGCCGGTTTGAGCTGGATATTCGCGCCGAGCGCCTCAAGCACGTCTGCGCTGCCGGACTTCGAGGACACCGAGCGGTTGCCGTGCTTGGCGATGCGCGCACCGGCGGCCGCCGCCACGAACATCGAAGCGGTCGAGATGTTGAAGGTGTGCGAGGCATCGCCGCCGGTACCGACAATGTCCAGCAGCTGCTCCCGATCGGGGACGTCGACCTTGGTCGCAAATTCACGCATCACCTGTGCTGCAGCAGCGATCTCACCGATGGTTTCCTTCTTGACTCGAAGACCCACCGTGAGCGCTGCGATCATGACGGGGGAGACTTCCCCGCCCATGATCCGGCGCATCAGCGCAAGCATCTCGTCGTGAAAAATCTCGCGATGCTCGATGGTTCGTTGCAGTGCGTCCTGCATGCTGATTGACATGGTCTCAGCTCTCTGTTCGCGCGTTCAAGAAATTGGCGAGCATTTCGTGACCCTGCTCGGTCAAGATCGCCTCGGGATGGAATTGCACGCCCTCCACGGCGAGCTGGCGGTGGCGCACGCCCATGATCTCGCCATCCTCGCTTTCGGCGGTCACCTCAAGGCACTCGGGAAGACCGGTGCGTTCGATGACCAGCGAATGATAGCGTGTGGCGGTCAGCGGGTTGTTGAGCCCGGCGAAAATGCCGTCTCCACGATGGCGTATGGTCGAGAGCTTGCCGTGCATGACGCGTCCGGCGCGCACGATACGCCCTCCGAATGCCTGGCCGATCGCCTGGTGGCCCAGGCAAACGCCGAGGATCGGGATCTCGCCCGCGAAGCGCTGGATCAGCGGCACTGAGATGCCCGCTTCCGTCGGCGTGCATGGCCCCGGCGAAATTACGATCTTCTCAGGCCGCCAGGCGGCGATCTGCTCCAGCGTGATCGCGTCGTTGCGATATATGTTGACTTCGGCGCCCAGCTCGCCCAAGTACTGCACCAGGTTGTAGGTGAAGCTGTCGTAATTGTCGATCATCAGAAGCATGAGTCAGCTCTCCGCGTCGAGTCCGAGCTGCACCATGTCCGCCGCGCGCAGGAGCGCCCGCAGCTTGTTGAGCGTCTCCTGCCACTCGCCTTCGGGGGACGAGTCGTGGACGATGCCGCCGCCCGCCTGCGCGTAAAGCATGCCGTCCTTCACCACCGCCGTGCGCAGCGCAATCGCGGTATCCATGTCGTCCTGGAAGCTGATGTAGCCGACGGCGCCGGAGTAGATTCCGCGGCGCGAAGGCTCCAATTCGTCGATGATCTCCATCGCGCGCACCTTGGGCGCGCCGCTCACCGTGCCCGCGGGAAATGCCGCGCGCAGGACGTCGATGCTGGTCAGGCCGGGCTTGAGCCGCCCCTCGACGTTGGACACGATGTGCATCACGTGTGAGTAGCGCTCGATGACCATGCGCTCGGTCACCTGCACGCTGCCCGTCTGGGCGACGCGCCCGACGTCGTTACGTCCGAGGTCGAGAAGCATCAGGTGCTCGGCGATTTCCTTCGGGTCGGCCAGAAGCTCGCTCGCCAAGTCCTCGTCGGCTTCGCGCGTCGTTCCGCGAGGCCGTGTGCCGGCGATTGGCCGTAGCGTGATGTTAGACGCCTCCTTGCGCACCAGGATCTCCGGCGACGCTCCCACGACATGGAAATCACCGAGGTCGTAATAGAACATATACGGCGAAGGATTGAGCGAGCGCAGCGCCCGATAGAGCTGCAGCGGTTGCTCGGCGAAGCGTCGTCGCATGCGCTGCGAGATCACCACTTGCATGATGTCGCCCGCCACGATGTACTCGCGCGACCGCGCCACCGCAGCCTGGAAGGCTTCGGCGCCGAATTCGCTTTCCGCTTGCGTCACGCCGGTGGCGGTCTGAAAAGGAATGCTGCAAGGCTCGCGCAGCTTGCGCCGCAGCGCATGCAGCCGGTCATGCGCATCCCAGTAGCCGTTGGGTTCGGCGGGATCGGCATAGACGATCAAAGAGATCCGTCCCGAAAGGTTATCGACGACCGCGAGCTCTTCGGTCAGCAGCAGCAGGATGTCCGGGATGTCGGCAAGCTCAGGCGAGCATGGCGGCGCCGAATCGGCGAGCTTCGCTTCGATATGGCGCACGGTGTCGTAGCCAAAGTAGCCGGCAAGGCCACCGCAAAAGCGTGGAAGACCGGGCCGCGGTGCCGCGCGGAAGCGGTGGAGAAACTCTCCGATGAACTCGAGCGGATCGCCTTCGTGCCGTTCGACAACACCGCCCCGGTCCTCGACTTCGATCGCACGCCCTCTTGCGCGAATGCGTATCTTCGCAGGCAGGCCGATGAAGGAATAGCGGCCGAAACGTTCGCCGCCGACGACCGACTCGAGCAGGAAGGTGTAGCGCTGATTGGCGAGCTTTAGGTACAGCGAAAGCGGCGTATCGAGGTCCGCGAAGGACTCGAGAATCAGCGGTATGCGGTTATACCCTTGCGCGGCAAGCGCGCGGAATTCGGCTTCGGTCATGGCGCTTCAACTTGTCTCTCAACGTACGCAACTTAAAGGCTTTGGGGCGCCGCTTGAATGCGCGCGACGCAGGCGCGGCTTTAGGCGTGGCGCCACCAGCGCCAGTCGTTGCCGTGCCGCCAGGGCCGGCGGTTGCGGTTGAAAGCGTTGAAGCTCATTGGAGAGGTCGCGATTCGGGCTCGGCTCGTCGACGAGCCGGCCCGTCCGAGAACTATACCACCATAGCTACGGCTCAGCCTAGCAGCACCGCGGCCCGTTGCGTCCGTACTTGCGGTCGATCGTCCGGGCGAAAAATTCTTCGCGTGACAGCACCGCGTCCCCGGGGTGGTGCTTCGCCATGTGGGCAACATATCGGTCGTAGTCGGGAATGCCGACGATCTGCCGGCACGCCTGCCGCAAGGCGCGGATCCCGCCTTGCAGCTTGTGTGCTGGCGAGTCGCCCGTGACCGGCGCCCCGGTGGTTTCCGCCGCCGGCGGCGCCTGCTCCTTGCCGCTACTCGTACTCATGCCATCGCCGCTCCGCTGCCGGCCAATGCAGGAATTTCTTGGGCGGTCGGCTGCGAAACTTTCAGCGCCTGCAGGCAGATCTTCGCCGCGTAGACGCACATCGCAAGCACGAGCAGCACGAATACGCTGCAAACGACGGCGTCGAGATAATTGTTGAAGGCGACGCGTTGCATTTCCTCGATCGACTTGGCGGGCGCAAGCAGCGTACCCTGCGCTGCTGCATCGCTGAACTTGCGGGCGAGCGCGACGAACCCGATACGCGGATCGGGGTGGAAAACCTTTTGTACGCCGGCCGTCAGCGTAGTAATGAGCAGCCATGCCGTGGGTACCAACGTCACCCACACGTACTGCTCGCGCTTCATCTTGACCAGCATGCTCGTGCACAAGAGCAGCGCAATGCCGGCGAGCATCTGGTTGCCCACGCCGAAGAGCTGCCACAGGGTGTTGATGCCGCCCAGCGGATAGACGACACCCTGATACAGGAAGTAGCCCCAGGCGCTGACGCAAAGTACGGTTCCAAGGACATTGGCGGGCAGCAATTCGGTATTGCCCAAGGGACGGTAAACGTGACCGAGCATGTCCTGGATCATGAAGCGCCCGACGCGCGTTCCGGCGTCGACTGCGGTGAGGATAAACAGAGCCTCGAAAAGGATCGCGAAGTGATACCAGAACGCCTCCATGGACTTGCCGCCCAGGGCCTGTGCCAGGATTTGTGCCATGCCGACGGCAAGGGTCGGAGCGCCACCTGCGCGGGACAAAATGGTGTTTTCGCCGATGTCCTTCGCGGTCTGGTTGATCATGTCCGGGGTGATGGTGAATCCCCAGCTCGAGATCACCTGCGCCGCATTTGCCGCGGTGCTGCCGATCGCCGCGGTCGGTGCGTTCATCGCGAAATAGATCCCTGGATCGAGCACGCACGCAGCTGTCAGCGCCATGATCGCTACAAACGATTCCGCAAGCATGCCGCCGAAACCGATGAAGCGCATGTGCGACTCTTTCTCAATCATCTTGGGAGTCGTCCCTGACGAGATGAGCGAATGGAAGCCGGAGACGGCACCGCAAGCGATCGTGATGAACAGGAATGGAAACAGCGTTCCCGAGAAGACGGGACCGGTTCCGTCGATGAATCGCGTCGTCGCCGGCATGGCGAGCTTCGGCGCCACGACATAAATACCGACGGCGAGCGCCGCGACGGTGCCGATCTTAAGGAAGGTGCTCAAGTAGTCGCGCGGCGCGAGCATGAGCCAGACCGGCAGGCTCGCGGCGATGCCTCCATAGAGAATGAGGCCCCAGGCGAGCTGCGGACCGGTCAAAGTGAACATCGGGCCGAGAGTCGGGTCGTTGGCCACGGTACGCCCGAAGATGATCGACGCGAGCAGCAGCACGACCCCGATCACCGAGGCTTCGCCGACTCGTCCCGGACGAAAGACTCGCATGTAGAGGCCCATGAGCAAGGCGATGGGAATCGTCGCCGCGATGGTGAACAAGCCCCATGGGCTTGCAGTGAGGGCCTTCACCACCACCAGGCTCAAGACAGCCAGGATGATGATCATGATGGCGAGGACGCCGACGAGGGCAAGGCCGCCTGGAACAGGGCCGAGCTCCATCTTGATCATTTCACCGAGTGATTTCCCGTCCCGCCGCACCGATGCGAACAGCACGATGAAGTCCTGGACCGCACCGGCGATCACGACGCCGGCGAGGATCCATAGGGTTCCCGGAAGGAATCCCATCTGTGCCGCCAGCACCGGGCCTACCAGCGGGCCCGCGCCTGCGATCGCCGCGAAATGATGGCCGTAGAGCACCCACTTGTTTGTAGGCACGTAATCCATGCCGTCGTTGTGGCGGACTGCGGGCGTCTCGCGGGTGTCGTCGAGCTTGAGCACCCGCTCGGCGATGTACTTGCTATAGAAGCGGTAGGCGATGAAATACACCGAGAGCGCCGCGGTCACCAGCCAAACTGCATTGACCGACTCGCCCCGGCCGAGGGCAAGCGCGGCAAAAGCAAACGCACCGACGATGGCTACCACCGGCCAGAGAAGGATTGAGACGAACTTGTTCATTGCACCTCCTGGGAGGACACCGCGACTGGTCTATAGGGAAGTCGATTCGGTTTCGGCGGCACCGCTAGCGCGCGGCAGAAATTCACCTGCGCACGGGTGACTTATTCAGCCTATACCTGCTTACGCCGCTGAACAAGACCTCTTCTTGACGGCGGTCAATGCCACGGCTTAATCGTGCGGAGGCCCCTGGTCCCTTCTCACGCCGCGGCCTCCTTGTGCTCGCTGTGCAAATTACAATGCGCCGTGTCGGCCGACCGACGGCGATTCGCTTACGGTCGCATCCCCGCGCTACGCGCGGGGCCCCTGCTCCCTGCTCACGCCGCCGCTTCCTTGCACACCGCAGCAAACTCGGCGCGCATCGCCGCAATAGTTCTTGCGTAGTCGGGCGACTCGAAAATTGCCGATCCGGCCACGAAGGTGTCGGCGCCCGCCTTGGCGATCGAAGCGATGTTGTCGATCTTGACGCCTCCATCCACCTCGAGCCGTATCTGGCGACCGGTCCGTGCCGCGAGCTCGTCGATGCGCGAGCGCACGTGCGCGAGCTTGGGCAGCGCCTCGGGGATGAACGCTTGCCCTCCGAAGCCGGGATTCACCGACATGATCAGCACCAGATCCAATTTGTCGAGCACATGATCGAGACAGTTGAGCGGCGTTGCCGGATTGAGCACCAATCCGGCCTTGCATCCGCAGTCGTGGATAAGCGCGATGGTGCGATCGACGTGCTCGGAAGCTTCGAAATGAAAGCTGATGATCGACGCTCCTGCCTTGGCGAAGTCCGGCACGATCCGGTCCACCGGCTTCACCATGAGATGCACGTCGATCGGCACGCTGGTGATGGGCTTGATCGCCTCGCATACCAGCGGGCCGACGGTGAGATTGGGGACGTAATGGTTGTCCATCACGTCGAAGTGAATCAGGTCAGCGCCGGCGGAGACTACGGAGCGGACTTCCTCGCCCAGGCGAGCGAAGTCGGCGGAGAGAATAGACGGCGCAATCTCGCAGTGTCGCATCGCGTTATAATCCCTCGATCACGAGCAAAGAGCGTACCCGTGGCGGAAAGCAAGAAATACGAGATCACCATCGTGCCGAAGGCGATCTACGTCGACGAGCAGTCCGAACCTGCCAAGAATCAGTACGTGTTCGCTTACACGATCATGCTGACCAACACGGGCAGCGTCCCCGCGCAGCTCATCAGCCGGCACTGGGTGATCACCGACGCCAACAACAAGGTGCTGGAGGTCAAGGGACTGGGAGTCATCGGGCAGCAGCCGCTGCTCAAGCCCGGCGAGAGCTTCGAGTACAGCAGTGGAACCCACCTGGAAACCTCGGTGGGAACCATGCGAGGCACCTATCAGATGCTTGCCGAGGACGGGCACGCCTTCGACGCGCCGATCCCACCGTTCACGCTGTCCGTTCCCCGCGTTCTGCATTAGGACGTCTGGTTGTCGTCGTCGCTGGCCGGTGAGCCGCGCTTCGGCTCATTCCGTTTGCCGCCCATGGTAAACCACACGATGAACACGGCAAGCGCCAGCGCGACACCCGCTTCCAACAGAATCCATTCCATCGCCTTGCGCCTCCTAGGGCTCGCCGCGTGCGCCGCTGTGCTATGTGGGTGCGTTACGCAGCCGCCGGGCAAGCCTGACCTTGCATCGGTAGAGTGGCGTCATGTTTCGTTCTCTGATCTTCCTGGCTGGTCAGATGACACTCTTCAGGATGCCTGGCTGCCGTTTGTCACGGGGTGCTCGATACTGCTGGCGCGTCCATCAACCCTGCCGATCTGGCGTGAGCCGTGCAGCGCCGCGGTGGCTACCGAGCCGAGCGATACGCCAACTACTCGCGCTTTTTTCGAGCGCCATTTTAACGCATACGAAGTTCGCGGCCGCGATGGCGCCGCCGAAGCTTTGATTACCGGATATTACGAGCCACTCTTGCATGGCAGCCGCAAGCCTGACGAGCGCTATCGATACCCACTCTATGCTCCCCCGGACGACCTGTTCGTCGTCGACCTTTCGACGCCTTATCCCGAGCTCTCAGATAAGCGTCTTCGCGGGCGCGTCGACGGTCGACGCGTCGTTCCTTATTGGCCGCGCGCGGACATCGATTCAGGAAAGGTTCCGATATCGGCTAGAGAACTCGTCTACGTCGATAATGTGCTCGACGCATTCTTCCTCCAGGTTCAGGGCTCGGGACGCGTCGAGCTTGCCGACGGTAGCATCGTGCGCCTGGGCTATGCCGATCAAAACGGCTGGCCGTACCGCTCGATCGGCAAGGTGCTGGTCGAGCGCGGTGAGCTTAAGCTCGAGCAGGTTTCACTGCAAAGCATCCGGCTCTGGGCGCAGGCGCACCCTCAAGAGGTGCCGGCATTGCTGGCCGAAAATCCGAGTTATGTGTTTTTCCGTGAAGTCCTGCTCGATCCGCTGGCGGGAATCGACGGGCCCATCGGAACGCTCGGCGTACCGCTTCAAGCGGGCCGAGCGATCGCTGTCGACGCTCGCTTCATTACATTGGGAGCGCCGGTATACATCGCAACCACACAGCCCATCTCCGGACAGCCGCTCGAGCGACTGATGCTGGCCCAGGACACGGGCGGCGCGATTCGCGGGCCCTTACGCGCTGACTGGTTCTGGGGTTTCGGAAGCGAGGCGGAACGAGAGGCCGGTCAAATGAAACAGGCCGGCAGAATGTGGCTGCTCTGGCCGAAGGGCACGGCGCCTCCCGGCTGAAGTCGGTCACGAGAGACTGGTTTCATTCTGGCGAGTCAGCCGCCGACCCGACTCGATCATTCGAAGCGGAACGGCGGCGGGCGCGATCGGTCGAACCAGTTTTGGCCCAACGGAGGTCCTATGTCGCACTATATCGACGCCATCGTCATCCCCGTCCCCCGTGCAAACCTCGATACCTACAAGCGCATGTCTGCGGAATGGGGTAATGCTCACGTGCGCCACGGTGCTCTGTATTACTCCGACTCGATCAGCGACGACGCTCAGCCCGGAAAGATCACATCGTTTCCCCAGGCCGTGCAGCTCAAAGACGGCGAAGTGATCGCGTTGGCGTGGGTCGTGTATCGAGACAAGAAGGATCGGGACCGCATCAGCAAGGCGGTAATGGAGGATCCGCAGCTCAAGGAGTCGATGGATCCCTCGAAAATGCCCTTCGACGGCAAACGCATGTTCTGGGGCGGGTTCGAGACCATCGTCGGACTCGCGGCCGGCCACTAACCGCGACTATTTGAGGAAATCAGCTTCCCGCCGAACCATGAATCGGCGGGAAAAAAAGATCCTTCCACGATGCCGGCTTCGCCTTGATCGTCCCGACGCGAAACATGAAGTCCGCGTACTTCATGGTCCCGTCAGGCATGGTCGAGAATTTGGAATTGGGATCGTCCAGGATCTTGACGATTTCGTCGGCGGAAGATTTCTGCTTGGACACCGCAAGGTAGATCTCTGCTGCCTTCTTTCGGTCCCTCGCAATCAGGGCATTGGCTTCGTTCATCGCCGCGATGAACGCCGTGCAGAGCTTCGGATTCGCCTCGTAGAACTTGCGCGACGTGTACGTCATGTCGAGCGTGATGTTGCCGAGCACGTCGACCGAGTTGAACACACGGTGCAGCCCAGGCGTAGCATCCTCGATGTAGGAGAATGGCGGCGACGCCATATGGCTGTTGATCTCGCCCTTGCCCGAGAGCAGTACCGTCAGCGCTTCGGGATGCGGCAAGCCGACCGTGATGGGATCGAGCTTGGAGTAGTTCGCATCGCCAAGCTCCTTGGCCACGGCCATATGCAGTATCACCGCGGGCAGCGACGTCTTGATCCCGGGCACCGCGATGCGGTCCTTGTCGGTGAAGTCCTTGAGCGTTTTCACGTTGGGATTGCGTGTCATCAAGTACAACGACGACGAACTCATTCCGGAAAGACCTCGGATCTCGAGCGCTGGATTATCCTTTGCCTTGGCCCAGAGGGTGAGAAACCCAGCCACTCCGATCGACGCGATGTCGAGCGCGCCCGAGAGCATCGCGTCGTTGATGACGTTGCCACCGTCGAGCACCAGATACGTCACCTTCACGTCGCCAAGGTCAGCCGCCCTCGCCTGTTTCTCCAGGAGCTTTTCGCTCTCCATCACCATCAGCGGGAGATAGAGAACGCCATACCCGTGGGAGATACGGATTGCCGAAACTTCGCCGTAAGCGGGGACAGCCACGAAGGCGAGCAGCGCGATCGCCGCGATCAGGCGCAGGCAACGTTGCCGCATTTCCGTTCTCCCGAGGCGGCGCTACAGAGCGGACTCGAGCACTCCGTGCGCTTGCAGATCAGCGTGGTAAGACGAGCGCACCAGCGCGCCGACCGCGGCATGCTTGAACCCCATCGCGTAGGCTTCACGCTCGAACATGGCGAAGAAGTCGGGGTGCACATACCGCATCACCGGAAGATGGCCCGTCGTAGGCTGCAGGTACTGACCGATGGTGAGCATATCGATGGCGTGAGCCCTCATATCGCGCATGACCGCCAGGATTTCGTCATCGCTCTCGCCCAGGCCGACCATCAGCCCGGACTTGGTGGGAATTTCCGGAAAGCGGTCCTTGAACTCCTTGAGCAAGCGCAGCGAATGCGCATAGTCGGAGCCAGGGCGCGCCTGCTTGTATAACCGCGGCACGGTTTCGAGATTGTGGTTCATGACGTCCGGCGGTGCGACCGCCAGAATTTCCAGCGCCCGCTCCAGGCGACCGCGAAAGTCGGGAACCAGGATTTCGATTTGCGTCGACGGCGAGACTTCGCGCACGGCACGAATGCAGTCGACGAAGTGCTGCGCGCCGCCGTCGCGAAGGTCGTCGCGATCGACGCTGGTGACAACCACGTAGGCAAGCTTGAGCGCAGCGATGGTTCGAGCCAGGTTACGGGGCTCGTCCACATCGAGCGGCAGCGGCCGTCCGTGTCCTACGTCGCAGAACGGACAGCGGCGAGTGCAAATGTCACCCATGATCATGAAGGTCGCCGTGCCCTTGCCGAAGCATTCGCCGATGTTGGGGCAGGAGGCTTCCTCACACACCGTGTGCAGATGGTGCTCGCGCAGTATTTTCTTGATCTCGTAGAAGCGGGGTGAAGACGGCGCCCGGACGCGAATCCACTCGGGCTTCTTGAGGCGCTCGACCGGCACCACCTTGATCGCGTACTTGGAACCCAAGCGCGAGGTCTTGGCTTCGCCCCGCTCTTTGACGCCAAGCGGAGTCGAGGAGACGGCGGTGTCGCTCACGACGACCTCGCGGGCAGAGACGAAGCCAGTAGCGGCGCAAGGACGGAGCCGACGTCTTCCACGCTACGCCGGACGCCCAGATCCTTGAGTTGGGTCACGGCGAGGCCGGGATAGCCGCACGGATCGATGTCGGCAAACGGCGTGAGATCCATGTCGATATTGAGCGCAAGGCCGTGGTAACTGCAGCCGTTTTTGATCTTGAGACCCAGTGCAGCGATCTTCGCTTCGCCCGCGGGAAGGGCGACGTAGACGCCGGGAGCCCCGGTCCTGGTATGCGCGGACACCCCGCAGGTTTCGAGAAATTCTATCACGCAGCTCTCGAGCGTCCGTACCAGCGCTCGCACGCCGAGCCTCCGCCTGGCAAGATCGACGAGAACATACAGCACCAGTTGCCCCGGACCGTGATAGGTGATCTGCCCGCCGCGATCCACTTTGAGCAGCTGAATGCCGTTATCGCGCAACAGATGCTCTGGGCGGCCTGCGAGCCCGAGCGTGTATACCGGTGGGTGCTCCGTGAGCCAGATTTCATCGGCGCTCGCCGCGTTCCGAGCGGCAGTAAAGGATTGCATCGCGCGCCACGTGGCGTCGTAGCAACTCAGACCGAGACCACGCACAACCACATCGGCGCCGGTAGTCGCGCCGGCTCTTCGACGATCAACCCCGTGTGTGCGGTCGACTCGCGCTGCGTCCTTAGCCGCTCGCGACAACCCCAAGCCAGGCCCGCCGGCAGCCGTCACAGCACCATTACAACCTGGGGGTGCGCCGAGAGCTCGCGGTAGAGCGCATCGAGCTGTTCGCGTGAGGTTGCGTTGACTACACAGGTGAGCGAGAGATAGTTCCCTTGCCGAGAGGCTCTCATCTCCATCGACGCGCTGTCGAAATCGGGAGCGTGGCGCAGTACGACTTCGAGCACCGTCTGGGCAAAGCCGTCCTGCGTCCGGCCCATGATCTTGAGCGGGAACGCGCAAGGGAATTCGAGCAAAGTCTCTGTCATGGGCTTCTCCATCGCCCGAATATGCGGTCGCCGCTCCTCTGCTGCAACCCCTCGCTCAGTGCGGATACATGTAGTCGCGGGTGAGCGGATGGGGCAGGCGTCCATCGGGCAAGGGCTTTCCGGCAAGGAGTTGAAAAAGCGACAGCCATCCACGATCGAAGGCATGTGCCGACCCCGCAAGGTAGATCCGCCAGACACGGAATTTTTCTTCGCCGATCTCCCTCCTGGCGGCGTCGGCGTTGGCTTCCAGCCGCTCGACCCAGTGCCAGAGCGTGCGGGCGTAGTGCTCGCGCAGCGCTTCGCCGTCGATGAGCTCGAGTCCTTCGGCGGCGAGTCCGCCGATGACGCGCGATACGTGCGCGAGCTGCCCACCTGGAAAAACATATTCCTCGACGAAGTCGCCGATGCCGCTGCCAAGGCTCTCGGCGCCGGGCCAGTTATGGGTGATGCCGTGGTTCAACACCAGCCCGCCTGGTTTAAGGACCTGATGGATCTTGCCAAAGTACCGAGGGTAGTTCTTGATCCCGACGTGCTCGAACATGCCGATGCTGGCGATCTTGTCGTACCGCTGCTCCGTCGGCAAATCGAGATAGTCGCGCAACTCGACCTGCACGCGCCCGTTCAACCCGAGCGCGCCGATCTGTAGACGTACCTGGTCGTACTGGTTTCGCGACAGAGTGATGCCGGTGGCCTGCACGCCGTACTTCTGCGCCGCCCAGAAAATGAGACCGCCCCATCCGCAGCCGATGTCCAGAAATTCCTCATCCGGCTTGAGCATGAGCTTGCGACAGATGTGATCGAGCTTCTGCGCCTGCGCCTGATCGAGCGAATCGGCTTCGCTTTTGAAGTACGCGCAGGAGTAGACCATTCGCTCATCCAGCCACATGCGATAGAACGCGTTTGAAACGTCGTAGTGATGCTGGATGTTCCGGGCGTTGCCGCGTCGCCAGTGCAACCATTGCCGCACTCTCGCGCGCGCTTGCTCGCGACCGTGGGTCACGCTGCCAACGAGCGCCTCGGCGAGTCCAAGCACGCGGCGCGCCCCTCCCGAGAAATCGATGTCGCCGTGGACGTAGGCGCGGGCAAGCCGGCCAAGCTCGGGAAAGGCGAGTGCGCGCAAGCCGCTCCATGTGCGCGCGTAGATGTCGATCTCCGGGGTCTCCGACAGCGCGAGCCGGCCTCCGTCCGGCAGCACCAGTGCGATGGGCAGGTTGCGGCCGCCGTAGCGGTTCGCCACCATTTTGGAGAGCGAGTTCATGCTCGAAGCGCCGGAAAGCAGAGGGAGAGTTGTTAGTCTAGCAGGCTGATGCAGCCTTTTGACACCTCTGCAAGGGCGCGCTTAAGATCAGCGGCAGCAATCATTCAGGGCGCCACGCGATTCCCTTCGATGTCCACCGAACGCGCTGCGCACTCCCCAAGGGAACACCAATTCCGCGACGCCCTGTCGCAGTTCGCAACGGGCGTGACCATTATTACCGCGCGCCTGCGCGACGATGCCTTCGTCGGCTTCACCGCGAACTCGTTCAACTCGGTGTCGCTGGATCCACCGCTGGTCACTTGGAGCCTTGGGTTGCGCTCGCGGAGCCTCGTGGCCTTTGAAGGCGCGCAGCGCTATGCGATCAATGTCCTCGCGCACGACCAAATCGAATTGGCGCGGCGATTCTCACGTCCCCACGCCGATCGCTTCGCCGGCGTGGCTTTCCGCCTCGGGCAGGCCGAATCGCCGTTGATCGAAGGCTGCGTTGCGTGGCTCGAGTGCCGTCATCATGCGCTGCATCCCGCCGGCGATCATATGCTGTTCATCGGTCAGGTCGAGACCTGCGTCCACCGCCCCATCGAGCCGCTGGTCTGGCATGCCGGCCGTTTCTATTTGCGCCGGCCTCACCCGCAGGAGCCGGAACGCTAGCTAAGGCGACGCTTGCTCGCCTGAAACAGCGCGTGGATCTTGCGGAACATCGGCCCGGGGCTGGCTCCCGCGAAGGGTCTGCCGTCGATGGTGGTCACCGCGAGCACCTCTTTAGTCGACGAGGAGAGCCACATTTCATCGGCGGCTAGTACTTGTTCCATCGAGACTTGCCGTACTTCGACCGGGATGCCGCCCTCTCGCGCCAGATCAAATGCGGCATCGTAGGTGATTCCCGGGAGAATCAAGTTGTCCTTGGGAGGCGCGATCACGATGCCGTTCTTCACGAGCAGCACGTTGGATGCCGACGCCTCGGTTAAGTAGCCGTCGCGGAAGAAAACCGACTCCACCGCGCCGGCGTCGACCGCAGCTTGCCGCCCGAGCACATTCCCGAGCAGCGAGATGGTTTTCAGATCGCAACGCAGCCAGCGCTCGTCGACCGCGGTAATGACTGCGACGCCGCGCTCGATCTGCTCCGAAGTCGGCAGGACCAACGGGTTGCTCATCATGAACACGGTCGGCGCAACACCGACGGGAAACGCGTGATCGCGCTTGGCGACGCCACGGGTGACCTGAAAATAGACGCCTTGATCGGCAAAGGGCATGCGACCGATCAACTCACGGATGATCGCCTCCCACTCGGCCACAGTGTGCGGATTGGCGAGACGGATGCCATCGAGGCTGCGCTGAAGCCGCGCGAGATGTCCGGAAAGGCGGTACGGACGCCGATCGTAAACGGGGATCAACTCGTAAACGCCGTCGCCGTAGATAAAGCCACGGTCGAGCACAGATATCTTGGCTTCTTCCAGCGGCAGGAATTGGCCGTTCAGGTAGACGGTCATGGTCGGGCCTTTCGTTGCCTCACTTCAGCCACAACTTAAGCGTATCCCAGGCGCGTCCGAAGATGTTCGCTGAAGGCACGTTGACGAGCGCCTGCAGAGGGTACTCGCCCACTTGCTTGCCGTCGAGGGTGACGCGCACCATGCCGACGCGCTGGCCTTGTGCTACGGGCGCGATCAGCGGTTCGACCGCTTCCATCGAGAGCTTCAACTTCGGCGCCTGCCCCTTGGGTAAGGTCACAAACTGATCCGCCACGAACCCCGCGTCGACTGCGTCGGAGGCTCCCTTCCAGACGCGCAGGGAACTTACGGCTTGTCCGTTCTGGTAGAGCTGAATTGTGTCGTAGAACTGGAACCCGTAATTGAGCAGCTTTTGCGATTCCATCGCGCGCGCAGAATCCGATCCGGCTCCGAGAACGACGGACACCAGCCGGCGCGGGCCGCGTTTGGCGGAAGCGATCAGGCAGTAACCCGCGGAATCGGTATTGCCGGTCTTGATTCCGTCGACATAGGGATCGGTCCACAGCAACCGGTTGCGATTCGATTGGGTGATGTTGTTGTAGCGGTACTCCTTGATGGCATACAGCGGGTAGTACTCGGGGAAGTCGCGGATGGTGGCGATGGCGAGAAGAGCGAGATCGTTGGCGGTGGACACCTGCTGCGGCGCGGACAAGCCGGTGACATTGACGAAATGAGTATTCTTCATTCCCATCCGCGTCGCTTCCTTGTTCATACGCTCGACCATGGCATCCTCGGATCCGGCCATGGTCTCCGAGAGTGCAATTGCCGCGTCGTTGCCCGACTGGACGATCATGCCGCGCAGCACCTCGTCGACGCTCGCGGTCTTCTTGGGATCGAGGAACATGCGCGAGCCTTCTGCACGCCACGCCTTTTGCGAAACCGTCACGGCCTGTGACGAAAGCAGCTCCTTGTCCTTGAGGGCGCGAAAAGCGAGATAGGCGGTCATCATTTTGGACAGCGAGGCGGGCTCCCTCGGATCGTCAGCACCCTGCGCAGCGAGAGTCTGTCCGCTCAAAACGTCGACCAGGAGATAGGACTTCGCGGCGATCGGCGGCGGAGGTGCCGCTGCGGGCGGGACACCAGCGCCAAGAGCGGCGGCCGAAGCAAAAAGCGCCATCAACCACGGCGCTGTCCGTACGAACATGGGGATCAATGCAGAAAGACGCGAATTATAGCGCCATCGTTACGTCAAAACAGCGCGAGCTCGCGCGCTGAATCGTCACATCCGCTCGCGGCGAGCGCGCCCTTCCACTCGGCAAGCCAATCGCGCACAGCCAGCTCGGCGGACCACGGAAGCGGCACGAGCTCCTGCGCCTGCACTGCCCAGCAGAAGTAATGCGTCGGTGCTTCGGCGCCGACGGTCTTGCCCTGCGCCACGGCGACCCACACTGCTGACAAGGGATAGCGGCGCAACGCGTCGATGAACCCGCGCGCGATATGTTCGGGCCACGGAGGCAAGTCGCGCGGAGTCTGTACGACAAGGCGATGCGAGAGCTCTCCTGCCTGCACGGGCGGCGAGATCAAACCACCTTGGGCGTTGCGACCGAAGGGTACGGTGCCTACATGGTCCGGCACGACCACGAGGGCGTAGCCCGCAGGTGGGATCGTGTCCGCGGTGCGTGCGAGCGACGCGAGCAGCACGTTGACCTGTGCTCCCGCTTCACTCCATGGCACCATCGCCGCCCGTAACACAACAGCTTCCGAGGCGAGTAATCCCGCCGTCACCACGACCGTTAAAACGCTTCGAAACCGCAATCGCACCGAGCTCACCCGAAACCAGGGGAACGCAGCGAGCAGAGCCAGCAGTGCCGACGTCGTGTAATAGAGGCGGCCCTGTTCGCCATTGGTTGCCAGCGCAACGATGTGTGGCAGCAGCAGCACAATCGACAGCACCGCAGTTACTGCGATCGCCACCCATGCGCCGCGCGCTAAAGGCCGATCGACCAAAGCGAACGCACCCAGCGCGATAAGTGCGGCGAGTGCGGTGAGAAACGCAAGCCGCGCAGCGGGTGACGGCATGGCAGCCTCGAGCCATGCGCCGGTCGAAACGAGCGGCTTGAGCCACGCCCCGCTCAACAGCGCCTCGACCGGAGAGCTTCCGGGATAGACGCGAAACGGCGTGCCGAAGATCGCGGATCGAAGCGCAAAGTAGGCGATGCCGAGAGCGAGCCATGGCAGCGCATCGCGCACGCCCCGCGCGAGCGCACGTCTCGATCCCTCGTGCCAATGACGACCGATCGCCACTGCGAGCACGAACGCCGGCAGTAATGCAGCCGATTCCTTGCTCGCGAGCGCGCAAGCCGCCGTGAGCAACGCCGCAACACCCCAGCCGTCGCCCCAGCGCCGAGAGCGCTGGAAGCAGGCCACCGTGGCGAGCATGAACGCCAGCGCCAGGAGGTCGTAGCGTCCGGACACCCACGCGACTGCCTCGACGTTGGTCGGGAACGCGATGAACACCGCGGAAGCGATCGCCGCCGCTGCCGTCGACGCCCGCGACCCTGCCCATTCGCCAAGGCGTAATGCAACGACGAACACGAGTGCACCGCTTGCGCAATGGATAGCGAGATTGGTCAAGCGCCATGGCAGCGGATGGGCACCGGAGAGCACGTAGTTCGCACCGAAGCTCATCATCGCAATCGGACGGTAATAGTGGCTCGGCGCGTCGAGGCCTTCGACAAGCTTGGCGAGCAACGCGGTGAAAAGCCGCTGCTCGCTCGCCCACGCGTAGAGCGCACCCAGCACGCTGTAGTCGTCGCTCAAAAAGCCGCCGCCGAGCGTGGGCAGATAGAAGACCACGCCGGCAAGCAGCGGCGCGACGATCGCCAATGCGCGCAGTACCCTCGAGATCTGCATCGATATCGCCGTCGATTCAGCGCGGCGCGGCAACAAGACGGCGGCGATCGATCTCGGAGCGTCCGCCCGCGGCATTGAAAACCATTGTTCGGATTCCGACAGCGCCTTGAGCGAGCACGCGCGCCGGAAGCTCGACGACGAAGCCGGGGCTCGCAACCTGCGGATAGCTCGGATAGTAGAGCGCGAGCGGCTCATTGCGCGCTCCAGCATAGGGCAGATTGCGAGCCGCCTCGAACACTTCGCCACTGTCGGTCACGACAACGACGCCACTCACTCCGAACGGATCGAGAGCCCACCCGGCGATCTTCACTGGCCCGGGTGCCACGGCGTTTTGCTGCGGTCGGTCGACGACTCCAATCGCCATCGGCATCGCCGCCATCGCCGCTCGCAGCGCAGGTTGCAGCGGCGCAGCGACCGCGACAGCCACCAAAGCGAACAACACCGAGGCGATCGGCGCAATGATCGCCGCTCTCACGCCCGCGCCCAGCGGGATCAACAGCGGCGCGAAGAGCGATATGAACAGCATCACGGCGACGGCGTACAGGCATGTCGCCGCAGCTTGAGCGTGGCGAGCGGTCTCTACATAGCCGTCGCCGAAGATCGCCGTCGCAAAGGCATACCACGCACTCGCGGTCAGCGCGTAGAGGATCAGCACAAGTGGCGCGCGGCGCTCGATCGCGGCACAAACGATCACGCCGATCGTGCTTATCGCAAGAAGCACGAGCGAAGCCGTCAACGCCAGCACGAAAACCGCCGGCTCGAAAGCGGTCACCCGCGATGACGGGCTGAATCCAGCGCCACCTGCGATCGCCTGCGCGGATTCCACCCCGGCATACTCGCGCCCTTCCACCACGCCCATGTAGCCGAGCCTCCAATCCTGGAACTGGGGAAGCCCGCGAATAAAAGCACGCACGAGCGTGGAAGGCTCGCTCAGGAGCAGCAGTGCCTGCCGGGTGCGGGGAACGCTCAAGGCTTCTGGACACGATGATTGCAGCGGCTCGCCCATGGTGACGTACCACGTGGCGCCGGACGATTGCAGGCAGCGCTCGGGAAGACCGAGACGCTGCGCCGTGAGCTCGGGATCGAGCGACGCCGGAAGAATCGCGCCGAGGACCACATCGACATTGTTAGCTGCGGCGATCGCCGGATGACGACCAATGAGGAGCGCCTGCGCGAAAGCGATCGCCGCGACCAACACCATGATCGCGAGCGCGGAGCGCAACGCTGGCCGCCACAGCGACATCGCCACCGGCAAGGCGAGCACCGCCGGCAGCAGCATGTGTTGCTGGCGAGAGAAGCCCAGCCCGCACAGCGCGACCGCGAACAGGAGGAGGATACTCGTGGGAGGCGGCGAAGAGAGTATCTCGCGTCCCGCGATGACGACGATCAACACCAGCGATGCATAGAGAAAGAACACTGCTGCGAACTCGGTGTAGAGGGTGTTGAGCCACAGCGCATTCATCGGGTCGCAGACGACGATCGCGAACAAAGCGGCGTGCGCGATGCTCCATGTCGCCTGCGCGCGCAGCAGCGCCGCGAGCAGCAATGCCAGGGCGACCAGCAGGAACGCCTTGACGGCGCCGATACGACGCAGATCGATCACCTTCCCGGACGAGGCAATGGCAGCGACCGGCGCGACGAACAACAGCTCACTGCTCGGATAGCATTCGTCGGGACGGCGCTCGCCCCGAACGTAGCGCACCAGCGGCGCCTGCGGATGCGCTTCGAGTTGAGCGGATGGCGGCAAGTCCGGCCAGAGACCGACGCAGGCCGATGTCCGCCGCATGTCGAACTGATTGGCGTATCCGAGAAGCGGTGTCGCCCCGACAACCGCGAACAAGCGCCACGCCCCGGCGGCGATGAGCAGAACCACCAGGAGCGCCACGAAACGCGAGCGCTCAGGCATGATGTGGCTTCGCCGCGATATCCATGGTCTCGAGTTCTCGCTGTGGCATTCCGGGAGCTCGGGCTGGGGAGGGATTATGCATTATTGGCGGTCGCTTCGACCGCAGCAGTGGATCAAGAACGCCTTCGTTTGGGCCGGTTTTCTTTTCGCTCGCGAGTGGCGCGACGTCACGCTCGCAGCGAACGTCGGAGTGGCGTTCATCGCGTTTTGTCTGCTCGCAAGCGCGGTGTATGTCGGCAATGACTGGGTCGATCGCGAGTCCGATCGCATCCACCCGATCAAGCGCGATCGGCCGATCGCGTCGGGCCGCATCTCTGGTGCGGCTGCAGCTACGATGTGTCTCGTGCTTGGCGCGGCCGCATTTGCGCTCGCCGCGTGGGTCGGCCCTGCGCTGGTCGGCGTGCTTCTCGCCTACGTGCTGCTCAACGCCGCCTATTCGCTCGGGCTCAAGCGGGCTGTCATCATCGATGTAATCGCCGTGGCGATCGGCTTCCTGCTGCGCCTCCTCGCAGGCACGGTCGGAGTCGGCATTGCGCCGTCACCGTGGCTCCTCATGTGCGGGCTGATGCTCACGCTGCTCCTTGGATTCGGCAAGCGCCGCGCTGAGCTTTCCGCCGTTGCGCCGGATGCAGGACGCAGGGTGCTGGCCGATTATTCACCGGAGCTGCTCGATCGCCTGATCACCGTGTGCGTGAGCGGCACGCTGATCGCTTACAGTCTCTATACCATCAGTCCGGAGACAATTCGCCTGCACGGCAGCGCGAATCTGGTCTACACCGTGCCGATCGTGACCTACGCGCTTTTTCGCTACCTGTATTTACTCGATGAGCGGCACGCTGCCGAGGATCCCGCCCGATTGATGCTCAGCGACCGCCATCTTCAGATCTCCGCGCTCGCATGGCTTGCCGCCGTGATCTGGATCATCGGCTGAGGCGAAAGCGAGTCTCAAGCGCCAAGAAACGCGAAATTAACCTCGGGTTTCTGCCCCGACACGATGTCGGCGATGGCTTTGCCCGAGCCGGCAGCCATGGTCCATCCCAGCGTGCCGTGACCGGTATTCAAGTACAGGTTGGGATAGCGCGTCACGCCGATCAGCGGAACATTGGACGGAGTCGCGGGGCGCAGGCCCGCCCAATACTCGGGGCGCGAAACATCGATCGCGTCCCCGAACCATCCACGGGCACAGCGCGTGAGCGCTTCGCATCGCACCTGGTTGAGCTCGAGCCCATATCCTGAGAGCTCGGCGGTCCCGGCGACACGAAGCCGTTCGCCCATGCGCGTGAACACGATCTTCTTGGCGTCGTCGGTAATGCTTCCCTTTAGCGCAGCCTGAGCATCGAGCACACGGAAAGTCGCCGAATAACCTTTGGCTGGATACACCGGCACCGAGATCCCGATGGGGGCCAGCACGGGCGGCGTGTAGCTCGCAAGACACACAACGTAGGCGTCCGCAGCGAGCACTTCCTTACGATTCGCTTCGTTAACGATGCGAACGCCGCAGACCTTGCCCTCCGCGACCGCAATCGACTCGATGTTCACTCCGTAGCGCATGGCCACACCACGCTCCACCGCGAGCGCTGCCAGACCCTGCGTGAACTTGCGCGCATCGCCCGATTCGTCAGTCGCCGCGTAGGTTCCGCCGACGATCCATTCACGTCGCCGACCCAGCGCGGGCTCGAGCGCGACGCACTCGTCGGGCGTCTTCACCTCCCGAGCGATGCCGTAGCCCCGCACGAGCTCAGCTGTCTCGACCGCTGCTTCGAATCCCTCGTGGTCGGTATAGAGCTGCAGGATGCCGCTTTGCAGATCGTCGTAGCGAAGCGCTGTCGCCGCGCGCAGTTCGCGCAGCACGGCGACAGAATATTTGCTCATTGCCAGGATCTGCAGCATGTTGCGCCGGGTCCGCGACGGCAGGCATTCGAAGAGGAACTGTGCGCCCCAGCGCCACTGCGCGAAGTCCACCCGCGGCCGGAACAGCAGCGGCGCGTCGGGCTTACCCAGCCACTTCAGTATCTGCAACGGCGCCTGCGGATTTGCCCACGGCTCGACGTGAGAAACCGCGACCTGCCCGCCGTTGGCGAACGAGGTTTCCATCGCGGCCGAAGCCTGCCGCTCCAGTACCGTCACTTCGTGCCCTCGTTCGCGCAGGAACCATGCGCTGGCCGTGCCGACGACGCCGGCTCCGAGAACGAGCACCTTCACGCGTCGTCGGCGACCGGAATACAGGAGCAGAACAGGTGCCGATCCCCGTAGACATTGTCGGCGCGTCCCACCGGCGGCCAATACTTGTCGGCCATCAGAGCTTTTACGGGATAAGCCGCCCGCTCACGGGAGTATGGATGCCCCCATTCCGCCGCCAGCAGCGATGCCGCCGTGTGCGGCGCGTTCTTGAGCGGATTGTCGGCGCGATCGCCGCGGCCTTGTTCGATCTCCCGGATTTCGCCCCGAATCGCGATCATCGCGTCGATGAAGCGATCGAGCTCGGCCTTCGATTCGCTTTCGGTCGGTTCGACCATCAGCGTCCCGGCGACAGGAAAGCTCATGGTCGGCGCATGAAAACCGTAGTCGATGAGCCGTTTGGCGACGTCTTCGACGCCGATGTCGGCGGTGTCCTTGAACGGCCGAAGATCGAGAATGCATTCATGCGCCACCCATCCGCCCGGACCCGTATAGAGCACCGGATAATGTGGCGAAAGGCGCTTCGCAATGTAGTTCGCGGCAAGGATCGCCGATTCGGTCGCGGCTCTAAGACCGTCGCCGCCCATCATTGCGATGTACATCCATGAGATTGGCAGGATCCCGGCGCTGCCGTAGGGGGCGGCCGATACCGGACCGATTCGTTCCGTTCCGTTCTCCGGGCTGCCAAGAACGCGATGCCCCGGGAGAAACTTCGCGAGATGGGCACCGACCGCCACCGGCCCGACACCAGGGCCGCCGCCACCGTGCGGAATGCAAAATGTCTTGTGGAGGTTCAGATGCGAGACATCCGCGCCGAATTCACCAGGAGCGGCGAGCCCCACCAGCGCATTGAGATTCGCGCCGTCGACGTAGACCTGTCCGCCATTGGCATGGACGATGTCGCAGATCTGGCGGATGCCGGCTTCGAACACACCGTGGGTCGACGGATACGTGACCATGACCGCGGCAAGCTGCTCTCGATGCGCCTCGGCTTTGGCCTTGAGATCGGCCAGGTCGACGTTGCCTGCGCTGTCGCATGCCACCACAACGACGCGCATGCCCGCCATGTGTGCCGATGCCGGATTGGTCCCGTGCGCCGATGCCGGAATCAGGCACACGTCGCGATGCGCTTCGCCACGCGACGCATGGTAAGCGCGGATAATGAGCAATCCGGCGTACTCGCCCTGCGAACCTGCGTTGGGTTGGAGCGATACCGCTGCGTAGCCGGTGACGGCACACAGCATTCGTTCGAGCTCGCCGATCATCTCGCGGTAGCCGACCGTCTGATTCGCCGGGGCGAAAGGATGCAGGTGTGCGAATTCGCGCCACGTCACCGGAATCATTTCGTTCGCCGCGTTGAGCTTCATGGTGCACGATCCGAGGGGGATCATGGCGCGATCGAGTGCGATATCGCGGTCGGCGAGTCGCCGCAGATAGCGCATCATCTCCGTTTCGGAGTGATAGCGGTTGAACGTCGGGTGCGTAAGGAACACCGAAGCACGGCGAAGCACCTGTGGATAGCCGTCTTCGACCGCCATGTCCAGACTTTCGAGATCGGGGAGCGCCGTGGTCGGGCTGCCGCAGATCTCCCAGAGCGTCCTGATCTCGCTGCGACTGGTCGTCTCATCGAGCGAAATACCCAGGTGGCCAGGGTCGATGCGGCGGAGATTGATTCCCTTGGCTACCGCCGCCTCGTGAATCGCCGAAGTGCGCTCTGCGGTCGCAAGCGTCAGCGTATCGAAGAAGGTGTCGTTGACGATGACGAGGCCTAGCCGGCGCAAGCCGGCCGCCAGAATGGCGGTGAGTCGGTGCACACGCGCTGCGATTGCCGAGAGCCCGTGTGGGCCGTGATACACCGCATACATGCTCGCGATCACCGCGAGCAACACCTGGGCGGTGCAGATGTTCGACGTCGCCTTTTCGCGTCGAATGTGCTGCTCGCGCGTCTGCAGCGCAAGTCGATACGCAGGATGGCCAGCCGCGTCGACCGTCACGCCGACCAAACGGCCCGGTAGGCTTCGCTTGAATTCTTCGCGCGTCGCCATAAACGCTGCGTGCGGGCCGCCAAACCCCATGGGGACGCCGAAGCGTTGGCTCGATCCTACGGCAACATCGGCGCCCCATTCCCCCGGCGGGCTTAGCAGCGTGAGCGCCAGCAAATCCGTCGCGCAGATCACCAACGCACCTTTGGCGTGCAACGCCTCGGTAAACGCCCGATAATCGCGCACCGCACCACCCGCGCCGGGATACTGCAACAGCACGGCGAAGCAGTCGGTGTCGAGCGCCGCCTCCGCAGGACCGACGTTCACCGTAATGCCCAGCGGCTGCGCGCGAGTACGCACGACGTCGATAGTCTGCGGGAGCACATCGGGTGCGACGTGCAAGGTTGCGCTCTGACTCTTTCCGACGCGACGGCACAAGGTCATCGCCTCGGCTGCGGCAGTGGCCTCATCGAGCATCGATGCGTTGGCCACCGCGAAGCCCGTGAGATCGCACACCATGGTCTGGAAGTTGATCAGCGCCTCGAGCCGCCCCTGCGATATCTCGGGCTGATAGGGCGTGTACGCCGTGTACCAGGCAGGGTTTTCGAGCACGTTACGCAGGATCACACCCGGGGTGAACGTTCCGTAGAATCCCTGGCCGATAAACGATTTAAGCACCCGGTTCTTGCGTGCGATTGCCTTCAATTCGTCCTGCGCCTCCTGCTCGCCCTTGGGGGCGGCAAGCGCTAGAGGCGCCCTCGAGCGAATCGAAGGCGGAACGATGGCGTCGATCAATGCCGCCCGCGATGCGACCCCGAGGGCGGCCAGCATCTCGGACTGATCGGCGTCGCTGGTGCCTATATGGCGGTCGACAAAGCCGCGGTGCCCTTCGAGCTCTGCGAGCGGCCGGCGTGCAGAAGGCCTTAAATCGTCCATCTTCATGGCGAGGGCTCTCATTCCTTGCCGATAGCGGCGGTATACGCGGCCGCGTCGAGCAGCTTGGCGACGTCGGCGGAATTCACCGGCTTGAGCTTGAACAGCCAGTTGGCGTAGGCGTCGGCGTTCACCTTCTCAGGCGCGCCGACGACGGCATCGTTCACGGCGACGATCTCGCCCGCTACCGGAGCATAGATGTCGGAAGCCGCCTTGACAGACTCGACGATTGCGCAGGCTTCGTTCGCCGTCACGCGCCTGCCTTTTTCAGGCAGCTCGATAAACACCAAGTCTCCGAGCGATTCCTGTGCGTGGTCGGTGATCCCTATGGTCACGCTGCCGTCGGCTTCCGCTCTAATCCATTCGTGGCTCGCCGTGTATTTCAAATCGGCGGGTACGTTCATCGCGCTCTCCCGGTGGTTACGAAACGAGGATCTTCCCTTGACGCACGAACGGGGGCTTGGCCACCCGCGCCGCGAGCTGCTTCTCGCGAACCTCCACGCGCAACGTGGTGCCCTGTGCAACGCCTGCGGGCACACGAGCGAGTGCGATCGAGCTCCCTAGCGTGGGCGAGAACGTGCCGCTGGTGATCTCGCCAACGCCCAAGTCGGTATGCACCTTCTGATGACTGCGCAGAACCCCGCCCTTGTCGAGCAGGAGTAATCCGACGAGCTGCCGCGCGGGGTGCTGAGCCACGAGCGCGCTCTTGCCCACGAAATCGCGCACGCTGGCAAGGTCGACGGTCCAAGCGAGGCCCGATTCGAGCGGAGAAGTTGTCTCGTCCATGTCCTGGCCGTAGAGATTCATGCCGGCCTCGAGGCGCAGCGTGTCGCGTGCGCCCAGGCCGCACGGCCTTACTCCGAAGCCCGCAAGCGCCGACCATGTCGCTTCGACGCGCGCCACCGGAACGAGCAACTCGAAGCCGTCCTCGCCGGTGTAGCCCGTACGCGCGATGAAGTATTGGCCGAAATTCGCGGCGACGAAGGGCTTCAGCGCTTCGGTCACCGCGGCGCTTCCCGGAAGGGCCGCCCATACGCGTTCGCGAGCGCGAGGGCCCTGCACTGCGATCATCGCGAGATCGCGCCGGGGGGTGAGCTTGAGACGCGGGGCGTGCTGCGCAATGAGTTTGTTGAACCACGCGACGTCCTTGTCGGCGGTCGCGGCGTTGACGACGATGCGAAACGAATCCTCGTCCAGGAAATAAACGATCAGATCGTCGAGCACGCCCCCGTCGGGGCTGAGCAGGCACGAGTACAGCGCCTTGCCCGAAACGGTGAGCTTGTCAACGTTGTTGGCGAGCGCATAGCGAAGGAAATCGCGGGCGCCCGATCCGGCGAGATCGACGGGAAGCATGTGCGAGACGTCGAACATTCCGGCGTCGCGTCGCACCGCATGGTGCTCCTCGATCTGCGAGCCGTAGGAAAGCGGCATCTCCCAACCGCCGAAGTCGACCATTTTCGCGCCAGCGGCACGATGCACGGCATTGAGCGCGGTCTGCTTGAGCACGTTCCCTCCATCAAGCGACAAAAAGGGCGAAGCCTCGATCGGCTTCGCCCCGTCTGTCCTTTTACCTGAGAGATTGCGGTCCGCGCGTCATTCAATGCGCGCCCGGTGCCCCTTCGGTGGGTCGCACGACAAAATCTCGAGCGGCCGCTCTCCAGACCGATTGCGGTCCGCGCAGTCCTTTAAGCCTGAGCGGTTGTGGGAGTTACGCCTTCGGCGGCGGTCGGCGTTGCGGCCGCACTCTCCTGCACGGACGTCCCAAGGTTACCGGCGGCGGGGAGCATTGTCAAAACTCCTCCCCTCGCATCTTCGGCCCTATTTTTTCAGCGTCAGGATCCAGGCTACCAGTTCCTTGATATCGGCGTCGGAGACTTGCGCGTTCGGCGGCATCGGAATCTGACCCCATACGCCGACTCCGCCCTTTTTCACTTTGTCGGCCAGCTTGGTCGCTGCGTCCTTGTCGCCTTGGTACTTGGCGGCGACTTCCTGGTACGAAGGACCGATGACTTTCTTGTCGACGGCGTGACAAGCTGAGCAACCGTCTTTTTTCATCATGGCCTCGGCTGCAGCAGTGTCGAGTGCAGCGCTGGCGCTGCCGGCGACGCACAAGCCGGCGGCCAGGGCGATCCAATGACGTTTCATGGGGTCTCCATTAGGAAGCGTGGGAGAAGCGGCCGCCATGGTACCGGAAGCAGGTGCTCGGCGCCACTTACTCTGCGCTTGCCAGGCTGCGTTCCACGTCCTCGATCTTCGACACCGGCGGCAGGCATGCGACGCCACGACAAACCCAAGCTGTAGCTTGACCCGCCGCCCCGACATGAGGCTTGGCCAGTGCGTCCGGGAGCGCAGTTTGCGCCGACACGTCGAGGGCCCGCACCCGAGGCCGGTAAACGTGCCCCAGCCTCCTCATCCATGTCGCGCACGTCGCGGCGTCGCCGGCCAGGAGCACCGTGGTCGGGGGTTGGAGCGATTCGCCGAGCGCGACCAGCAGCGAAGCGAATCCTGACGGATGCGCAGCCAGTTCGCGCGCAAAAGCGCGCAGCGTTCTGTCCGCAGCGTCGATGTAGCGTGTCTCGCCGAGCCAGGCGCCAAGCGAGCGGAGCGCTTGCGCCGCCACGCCGTTGCCCGAGGGTGTTGCGTTGTCATGCCCGGGCTTCGGACGGTGTATCAGCGTCTCGTGATCATGGCTGGTGAAAAAGAACCCACCGGCAGCTTGGTCCTCGAAGCGATCGAGCAAAGCATCGGCCAATTCGACGCCCCACGCGAGATCCTGCGCCCTGAACTCTGCCTGCAACAGCTCAAGCAGCGCCCAAAGCATGAAGGCGTGGTCATCGAGATAGGCATTCAGATGTGCGCGTCCGTCCTTGTAGGTTGCGAGAAGGCGCCCGTCGCGCCAGAGAGTCTCGCGGATGAAGTCGGCGGCTCGCTGGGCGGCGGTTAGCCATTCGGATTCGTCGAGCGCACGCGCTCCGCGCGCAAGTGCGCCGATCATCAGGGCGTTCCACGAGGTGAGAACCTTGTCGTCGCGGCCGGGGCGCACGCGTCGGCTGCGTGCGGCGGCGAGCTTGGCTCGCGCCGATTCGATGGCAAGGCCGACTTGCTCCATGCTTCGACCGGACTCGCGGGCGATGTCTTCCAGCGGGATTACCACCCGAAGATGCCAGGCCTTGCCCTCGAAATTCGGAGGCCCGTCGAGGCCCCAGTGCGCGGCTGCGACTGCAAACTCGTCTTGGTCGAGCAGCGCCCTCGCCTCGTCGAGTGTCCACACGTAGAACCTGCCCTCCTCGTGTTCGCTGTCGGCATCGAGGCTCGAGCAAAAAGCGCCTTCGGGCGAGCGCATTTCGGAGAGCAGCCACGCTGCGATCCCGCGCGCGGCGCGCGCGGAAAGCGGCTCACCGGTCGCGCGCCACGCGTCGGCATACAGCGCGAGCAGCGCCGCATTGTCGTAGAGCATCTTCTCGAAATGGGGAATCGTCCATTCGGCATCGACGCTGTAGCGGCAGAAGCCTCCGGCGAGCTGATCGTGGATGCCGCCCTCAGCCATGCGCTGCAGAGTCACGCGGACGATTTCCAGCGCATTCTGGTCTCCGGTTTCAGCGTGCTGCCGCAGACAAAGGTCCAGCTCGGCCGCGTGCGGGAACTTGGGAGCCCGGCCGAAGCCTCCATGCTGCGGATCGAAGGAACGCGCGAGCTCCGCCAAGGCACGCGGGAGTGCATCCTCGGGAAGTTCGGTGTCGGAAGCCGGCGGCTCGGGATTGGTCAGCGACAGCGCTGCTTTCAGTCGCGCGTTCTGTTCGCCGATCGCTTGAGGTTGCTCGCGGTACGCGGCGGCGATCTTTGGAAGAAGGTCCGCGAACCCCGGCAGGCCGTAGCGCGAAGCCTTGGGAAAATAAGTTCCTCCGAAAAAGGGTTCCTGGCCGGGAGTCAGGAACATCGTCAGCGGCCAACCGCCGCTGCGCTGAGTGAGCATCGCGTGCGCGGCCTGGTAGATCTGGTCGAGGTCCGGTCTTTCTTCCCGATCGACCTTGATGTTGACAAAGTCCCGGTTCATCAAGGCAGCGATCTCGGCATCCTCGAAGGATTCGTGTGCCATCACATGGCACCAGTGGCACGCCGAATATCCGATCGAAAGAAGAATGGGCTTGTTCTCGCGCGCTGCGCGAGCAAGCGCTTCCTCGCCCCATGGATACCAGTCGACGGGGTTGTGGGCGTGCTGAAGCAGATAGGGGCTGGTTTCGCCCCCGAGGCGGTTCACGCGCTGCTGCGGTTTAGTCTGTTAGGCCGCTGTGTCCTCGAAGGCCACGCGCTCGAAGTCTGCGCCGCGCTGGATCAGCCGCGTGAGTCTGAAGCGGCGCTCCGGTGTGATGCCGATTGAGCGCAGCACGCGGCCAGCGGCGAACGTCCGAGGCGGGACGATCAAGCACGGTTTTTCATCGGGCGTCGCACCCAGCACTAGCGCGGGGAACGGTGTCTCCTCGACCATCACCGTCGTCAGCGGCCGCATCGCGACTGCCGTCGGCGTTCCCGCCCACAATTTCAGCGACATCGCCAGCTCGGTGCCTCCGTCGAATGCCACGCGCGTCACGCAGCCGCAACGCACGCGCTCTTCGTCGCGCACGACCACGAGCTGATCGAGATGCCAGCGGTGTTGCCCCGTCCCGACGCGACGCAGGCTGGCGCTGGTCCAATCGTAGGCGCCTTGCCAGCGTTCCCAGGCCCAGGCTTTTTCGGCTTCTTCCTTGTTGCGGTCGTAGTCGGTGAGTGCACCCAACGTCGCCAAATGCTGCGTGCTTTGATACGAAAGCCGCCCGACCATGTCCTGGCTGTTGAAGGTTCGGCCCGCCACGCGGAAATACGCGGCGCCGAGGCCGCCGACGCAAAGCTCCACGGCAGTATTCGTCTCATTGCTGCCGTGCTTGGCAACGGGTGCGTACCAGCGCGAATCCAGATGGGTGAGCAGCGCCGTGCACGCTTCGGCCGAAACATCGTGACCGAGCTGCAGCTCCGCAGGGCTGGCGCCGCTCGCGAGTCTTTTCAGCCGTCCGCGAACGCTGGTAGCGAGCTTGCCCGGATAGCCGAAGCGTGCGCCCTCCCCAGGATGACGCGGACCGACTTGAGCGAGCGCGGCGCCCGTCGCCGCATCCAGATCGATCGAGATCAATGGGCCCTCGGTCTCCCGCTGCTGGGCGTAAGGAAACACCTTGCGCGCCCACATGGCCAGCCAGCGGTCGGTGAGCTCGATCTGCCGTACCGACATCGCGCAGGGATCAGCCAATTCGAGCAGCAACGCATGGCAGTAGGTCGAATAGCAGGACACGCCGATCGCGTTCGGCATCAGTTCGTCTGTGACTGCGCTGACCGTGCATTCGAGAATCTCGGCGAGCCGGTAATACGCGTGCAGCTCCTGCCATATGGAGGGAGTCGGCAACTGCCGGGCGAGCCCGTGCACGAGGATGAGCTGTTTGCCGACCCAAAGACCGCGCTGCAGTACCTTGGCCTTCACCCCTTGCAGCTCGGGATCGCCTTCGAGCAGCGGCTTTAGACATGCCGAATACTGCGCCCACAGTGCTTGCCAGAGAATGAGGGCCTGGTCGAAGGCCTCGCGCTCACGAGTGGCAGCCGGCTGAGGCTTGCCGGCATAACGGCGAGCAAGCTCGGTGTGCAAAAAAATCACCGGCTCGCGCATCACCTCGGCGATGCGTGCGCGGTCGCGCGGAGTGAATTCAGCCTCGGAGAGCCGTCGCAGCTGGCCAACGATCGCCTCGTAGTGCTTCGGGATGTTGGTGAGCGGCAATGCCCGCAACCACGCGGCGCATCCGTCGGCGTCGGAGAACGCGAGCGCGGAGCCGCCTGGCTGCGTCTGGGTCTGAGTAAGCGTGAACTCGTTGGTCGCCATGTCTCAAAGCCACGGGCACGAGAGCGCATGCCGGAGCCCGCGTCCCGGCCCGGTCGCCCTTTATAGCACATCTGGCGGTGCCGACGCGGTGCCGCCCGGCGCCCGACGCTGACCGGACGTGCGGCGGCGTGAATATTCAACACTTTTGTGAACGAGTCTTCCGCGGCGCAGCGAGCGCCTTAAGAGCAGACTTTGCAGCGATGGGCGTGGGAGGTGCGCTCGAAGGCTCTTCTGGGCGAGGAGATCATGAACAAACTTCCAGAGCAAAAACCGCTGCGCAGGCAGCACGTCGCGCGAGCGGGCACGCTCCCTGGTCCGGGCGATTTTGGGAGCGACGAAGCGCGCTCGACCGAATCAATGCAACGCGAGCATCAGCTGCGCTCGCACTTAAGGTTGCCTCCAACCCGCGCTGCGCGCCCGACGCGCAAGCGCGGGGTCTTTTTGGGGGCCCAGAGCGCGCTGGACAAGCCTCGGCATGTACGCGTTTCCAAAGTCACCCTCGCGCTCGCCGTCGCCGCAATCACCTCGGTGCTGGTCGTTAGCGCGCCGTCGGTGGTTACCGACACCGCGGTTGCCGCGAATCATGGACTGGCATTGATCGGTGCCGCCTCGGTGCCGCCGAGCTTCATCGAGCCTTCAAAGAGGCGCTGAACTGCACGGCGTTGGCCGGCTGAACTCTGTAGGATCCGCGCGTTGCGCCTCAAAGTTTGCTGGCGAGTTAAGCCTAGGGCCTTGATCGGCCCGCTAGACCAGAACGCGCTCGACGCCCCCCCGATTGGCGGCCGCAACGAACTTCGGCAGCCAGTCTTCTCCCAGCACATGGTGGGCGATCTCAACCACGATGTATTCGGCCGACGTGCCCGCGTCACCGTCAAACCGTGACATGCCCTGCAGGCACGAGGGGCACGCGGTCAGTACTTTGACCGGTCCGGTAAAGCCATCGGCGCGCTTGGCTTCCGCGCCGCGCCGCATCTCCACCTCTTTGCGGAAGCGGACCTGAGTCGAGATATCCGGCCGCGTCGTTGCCAACGTGCCGGATTCGCCGCAGCAACGCTCGTTGAGCTCCACGCCGGTTCCCATCAGCTCGTTGACAACCTTGAGTGGCTGATAGGTCTTCATCGGCGTGTGACAAGGGTCGTGATACATGTAGCGTACACCCTTGACACCGTCCAGTCGCACGCCGCGTTCAAGAAGGTATTCGTGAATGTCGAGCAGGCGGCAGCCCGGAAAGATCTTTTCGAATTCGTACTTCTGCAGCTGATCCATGCAGGTGCCGCAAGAGACGATGACGGTCTTGATGTCGAGGTAGTTGAGCGTGTTGGCGACTCGGTGGAACAGGACTCGATTTGCCGTTGTTATTGCCTGTCCCTTGTCGTGGTTGCCAGCCGAAGTCTGCGGATAGCCGCAACACAGATACCCCGGCGGCAGCACACACTGCGCGCCGATGTGATAAAGCATCGCCTGCGTGGCCAAGCCCACTTGCGAGAACAGCCGTTCCGAGCCACAACCCGGAAAGTAGAACACCGCGTCGGCGTCCTCCGCTGCAAGCGCGGGATTGCGGATGATCGGAATGACTGTCGCATCTTCGATGTCGAGCAATGCGCGTGCCGTGCGCTTGGGCAGCCCTCCCGGCATGGGTTTGTTGACGAAGTGAATGACCTGCGCGGGAAACGACGCGGATCCAACCGTCGCCGGAGGGTGGAGCGTCTGCCTCTGTGAGGCTCCGAATTGTGCAGCGATCTTGTGCGCCAAGCGTTGCGCCTTGTAGCCCCAGTCGATGAGCAGTTTCTTTGCGAGCTTGATCGTCGCCGGGTCGGTCGCGTTGAGCAGGAACATCGACAAGGCGGCCCCTGCGTTGAACTTGCGATGTCCCTGCTCGCGCAATAGGTTGCGCATGGCGATCGATACATCGCCGAAGTCGATGTCGACCGGGCACGGATTCGCGCACTTGTGACACACGGTGCAGTGATCGGCGACGTCGGAGAATTCCTCGAAGTGCCGAAGGCTCACGCCGCGGCGCGTCTGCTCCTCGTAAAGAAACGCCTCGATCAGCAGCGACGTCGCCAGAATCTTGTTGCGCGGGCTGTAGAGCAGATTGGCGCGCGGAACGTGGGTCGCGCATACGGGCTTGCATTTTCCGCAGCGCAGGCAGTCCTTGATCGAATCCGAGATCCTGCCGATCTCCGACTGTTCCAGGATCAAGCTTTCGGCGCCGATCAGGTTGAAGCTGGGCGTGTACGCGTCCGAGAGATTGGCGCCTGGCAAAAGTTTCCCGCGATTGAACCGGCCCTGCGGGTCGACCTTGGCCTTGTAGGCGACGAAGGGCGCGATCTCTCCAGCGGTCAGGTAGTCGAGCTTGGTGATGCCGATGCCGTGCTCGCCAGAGATGACGCCGCCCAGACGGCGCGCCAGAGCCATGATCCGCGCCACTGCGGCGTGTGCGTCGCGCAGCATGGCGTAGTTGTCCGAGTTGACCGGAATGTTGGTGTGCACGTTGCCGTCGCCCGCGTGCATATGCAGGGCGATGAACACCCGAGTACGCAGCACTTCGCGATGAACCACCGTGCAGCGCGTGAGCATCGGCGCAAACGCGGCGCCTGCAAAAATGGCCTCCAGCGGAGCCTTGAGCTCCTGCTTCCAAGAGACGACGGTCGAATGGTCCTGCAGAGCCGCGAAATGCTCGTCCAGCCCGTCGAGCAGATGCTGCCAGCGCGTCCGCACAACGACGACCAGGGCGCGCGCCTCGTCGATCCGCGCTTCGATGATTTCCTGCGGCGGCCGCATTTCCTCGTGCGCGCCCCAGAGCGCCGGCGGTAGCGGCTCGGCGAACATCGAAAGCAAAGCGTCGCAAAGCGCGAGCTTGTTGACGATCGATAGCTCGATGTTGATGCGCTCGACGCCGTCGGTGTAGTCGCCCAGGCGTTCAAGCGGGATTACGACATCTTCGTTGATCTTGAACGCGTTGGTGTGTGCCGCGATCGCGGCAGTGCGCGCACGATCGAGCCAGAATTTCTTGCGCACCTCGGCCGATGCCGCGATGAAGCCCTCTGCTCCTCGCGCGTTGCACATGCGAACGACCTCGGAGGCGGCACGCGCGACGGCGCTCTCGTCGTCGCCGACGATGTCGCCGATCAGCACCATCTTCGGCCGGCCGTGTCGTTTGGCTTTGGTTGCGTAGCCGACCGCTTTGACATATCGCTCGTCGAGATGCTCGAGTCCCGCCAGGATGGCACCGCCGGGCCGCGCGTCGAGGTAGCGCTTCACCTCGACGATCGCCGGGATCGAATCGCGAACCTGCCCGAAGAACTCCAGGCAGACGGTACGCACCGATGGCGGCATGCGGTGGAGGACAAAGCGCGCCGAAGTGATGATCCCGTCGCAGCCTTCCTTCTGAACGCCGGGAAGCCCACACAGGTATTTGTCGGTGACGTCCTTGCCGAGACCAGTTTTGCGAAAGGATTCTCCCGGAATACTCAGCGTCTCGCGCCGCTTGAGCTTCCCCGGCGTACCGTCGGCTTCCACCGCGTGATACGCGAGATCGAAGCTCGCGACTAGCGAATCGTGAATCCTGCTCAAGTTGTGATCGAGCCGCGTGACCTCGAGCCATTCGGCTTCGGGCGTGACCATGCGCCACGAGACGAGGTTATCGACCGCTGTTCCCCAGAGGACGGCCTTTTTGCCGCCGGCATTCACGGCGACGTTCCCGCCGATGCACGAGGCGTCCGCCGAAGTAGGATCGACGGCGAACACGAGGCCCGCTTCCTCGGCCGCGTCCATCACCCGCCTTGTCACCACGCCAGCACCGGCTTCGATGGTTGGGGTCGAATCCGAACGGCCCGGCAAGACGTTGGGCTCGATTCCAGAGAGTCGCTCGAGCTTTTCCGTGTTGATCACCGCGGAGCGGCGATCCAGGGGCACCGCGCCACCGGTGTAGCCCGTTCCGCCGCCGCGGGGAATGATGGTGAGCCCGAGCTCGATGCAGCCGCGCACTAGACCAGGCACCTCGGTTTCCGAATCCGGGTGCAGCACTACGAAGGGGTATTCCACGCGCCAGTCGGTAGCATCGGTCACATGCGAGACGCGAGCCATCGCGTCGAAGGCAATGTTGTCGCGGCGAGTGTGCGGCAGCAGAACACGCAGAGTGCGTCGGCGCAGGTCGGCGACTTCGCCAAAGCTCGCCTCAAATCCTTCGACCGCCGCGATCGCCCGCTCGAGCAGGCTTCCGACCTTGGCGTCCTGCTCGCGATCGGCATCGGCGCGACGGCGTTTCTGGATTTCGGCGAGGCGGTGCCGCAGCGCGCCGATCAGCAAGTCGCGACGCTTGGGATTGTCGAGCAAATCATCCTGCAGGTAGGGGTTGCGCTCGACCACCCAAATGTCTCCCAACACTTCGAACAGCATGCGTGCCGAGCGTCCGGTGCGGCGCTGCGTTCGGAGATCTTCTAGCAGATGCCAGGCCTCCGCCCCGAGCAGGCGGGTGACGATCTCGCGATCGGAGAACGAGGTGTAGTTGTACGGAATTTCGCGCAGCCGTGCGCCGGGGAAAACTTGCGCGCGGTCCAGCACGACGTCGGCGACGCTGTCCATGGTCGCGTCGATTTTATCGCAGTGCAGCAGTCGCCGATGCTACTGCCGCGGTGTGCGTTGATCGTGCATCGGCGGCCGTTCGAAATTGCTCCGGAACGGGTTGATGTCGAGGCCGCCGCGGCGAAGAAAGCGCGCGTACACGGTCAGACACTCCGGCCGGCAACGCTCGGCGATGTCGACAAAGATCTGTTCGACGCAGCTTTCATGAAATGCGGCATGCAGCCGATAGGAGACGAGATACCTAAGAAGCGCTTCGTGGTCGATGCGGTTGCCACGATAGTGAATCATCACATCGGCGTAGTCGGGTTGCCCGGTCACCGGACAATTGGACCGAAAGAGCGCTGAACGCAGCGTCTCCTCGACATCGCCTGTCCGGCTCGCGAGCAACTCGGGCGCGCGAACGTAGGTGTCGATGGTTGTGCTGATCGCGTCGAGGGATTCTCCCGGCAACTCCACGATGCCAGCGTCCGCGGCAACAGGCGAAAGCGCGACGCTGACGGAGGTTCCGCATGCTCGCGCGAGGTCGCGCCGGATGGTGTCGCCGAGATCGGCTGCGGTGTCCACTCGCTCCTGTGCAAATGATCCCAGGTAGAGCTTGAGCGACTTGGATTCCACTATGGACGGCGAATCGGCCCCGACTCGGAATTCACCGACGGCAACCTGCGGCTTTCCCTCGCGGTCGAGCCAGGTGATTTCGTGCGCGGTCCACAGGTCGACGCCCGAAAAGGGCAATTCGCCATGGATGCCCAGCGCCTCGCGGCCCGGGCTGCGATCAATCGAAAACAGTTGCGACGGATCGTAACGATCGGGATAGGTCGTGGGCTGGCCCAGCGGCGAGCCGTCGGTCGGTCTTGTCATTGGCGATCGAGGCGACGATAACCGATCGCCTCGGCGATGTGCGGCGCTGAAATCCTCTGCGCTGCCGCTAAATCGGCAACTGTGCGTGCAACCTTGAGGATCCGGTGGTATGCGCGCGCCGAAAGTGACAGCCGGGCGAAAGCGCTCTTGAGCAGCGCCTCACCCGGCTGATCCGGTGAGCAGTAGCGTTCCACCTCGCGCGACTGCAGCCGGCCATTCGGCTTACCCTGCCGCTCGCGCTGCCGCCTGGCAGCGCGAATACAGCGCACGCGTGCTGTGGCGCTGGTTTCCCCGGGCGTCTCGCCGCTCCGAGGTGCCGGCATGGCGTCTGCGGGCAGCGACGGCACTTCGATCTGCAGATCGATGCGATCGAGCAGCGGCCCGGAAATGCGCGCGCAATAGCGTGCGATCTGATCAGGCGTGCACCGGCATCGTCCGGTCGGATGGCCGAGATACCCGCACGGGCACGGGTTCATCGCAGCAACCAGCTGGAAGCGCGCCGGAAACGTCGCCTGACGCGCCGCCCGCGAGATGTGAACCCACCCCGACTCCATCGGTTCGCGCAACACCTCGAGCACGCGGCGGTCCCACTCTGGCAGTTCGTCGAGAAACAGCACTCCATGGTGAGCGAGCGAGATCTCGCCAGAGCGTGGATCGCTCCCGCCGCCCACCAACGCCACCGCTGATGCGGTATGGTGCGGCGCTCTATACGGTCGCCTGCCCCAGCCGCTGGGCGCGAATCCTCCCACCAGCGACTGGACGGCCGCGCTCTCGAGCGCTTCGTCCTCCTGCATCGGCGGTGCCAGCCCCGAGAGGCGCTGTGCAAGCATCGATTTGCCAGTCCCCGGCGGACCGAACATCAACAAGCTGTGTTCGCCTGCTGCGGCGACCTCCAGCGCACGTTTGGCGAGTGACTGCCCGCGCACATCGCTCAAGTCGGGGTGCTCGTGCGTTTCAGGACTCGAGTCGATAACCGGGCAGCGCGACAACGTCTCGCGGCCCGCGAGGTGTGCGCACACTGCGAGCAGGTTCTTCGCCGGATGCACGACCGCTCCGCGCACCACGGCTGCTTCGTGAGCGCTTGCTTCCGGCAAAACGAAGGCGCGGCCGTCGTGATGAGCCTTGAGCGTCATCGCCAGGGCGCCGCGGATCGGCCGCAGATCGCCCGTCAGCGCCAGCTCTCCAGCAAATTCGTGCGATTCAAGGTTGTTCGACGGAAGCTGGCCAGTCGCTACCAGGATACCGAGTGCGATCGGCAGATCGAAGCGTCCTGATTCCTTGGGCAGGTCGGCGGGAGCGAGATTTACGGTGATCTTTCGTGCAGGGAATTCGAATTGCGCGTTCTGAAGGGCGGCGCGGACACGATCGCGGCTCTCCTTGACCTCGGTCTCTGGTAGACCGACGAGATTGAACGCAGGTAAGCCACCCGACAGATGCACTTCGACCGCAACCGCCGGAGCATCGAAGCCGGAAAGCGAGCGGCTGTGCAGGACGGCGACCGGCATGGATGCATTCGCGCGGCGCTCCTGCGACGCGGCGGGATTTTGAATCAGCCTCCGGTTCGACTTTGAGCCAACCGCGCTTCGAGTTCGGCGACACGCGCCTCGAGAGCTTCGAGTTTTTCGCGTGTGCGCACCAGGAGCTGCGCTTGCACGGTGAATTCGTCGCGAGGCACCAGGTCGAGTCGAGCGAGTCCGCTCTGCAACATCGTCTTGACGTTCTTTTCGATGTCCTTCGCGGGAGAGGCTTCGATCATCTTCCCGATCCGTTGCGCCAGTTCGTCGAGCTTTTCGGTGTTCAACATAAGGCTCCTTCGCGTCTGGGCCTACCTCATCAGCGTCGATCGCAGTCTAGCAAAGCGGTAGCGCTGCGGTCTTTCAGCCATTTGGCTTAAGCGACGCTTTCGCATTGCGTGCCCCAGGCCGGTGCATTGTCTCGCCATACGCGCACAGCAATGGCGCAGGCAATCCCACCAGCAATTCCATGGATGCTGCAAATGATGAAGCAAGTTATTGAGTGATCGTGATTTTTTGCAATGGCACAGGAAATGCTGAAGCTGCCTGCGGCAGTTGCGTCCTCTCATCGACCATTCCCATGGAACTCTCATGATTCGCACAACTCGCTTCGCTGTTTCATCGTCCGCCGTCGCATGGCTTTTCGCGGCCAACGTCTTCGCGCAGACGACACCTGCTACAGAGCCACCCAAGGCGGAGGCCAAGCCGCCGGAACCCGACTACACGCTGACCGGCAACTTCGGCATCTATAGCCAGTACATTTTCCGCGGGCTCACCCAGACCGACACCAAGCCCGCTGTGCAGGGCGGATTCGATTACGCCAACAAGAATGGGCTGTATATCGGGACGTGGCT